>SCPN01001612.1_pt1 | contig 38279 bp, 41 predicted proteins | sample 6106831 | NCBI WGS metagenome assembly SCPN01 (sample SAMN10720447, study PRJNA508395) | human gut metagenome | isolation source: Participant 1, 0 month | reverse complement strand
AGTCAAGGCAGAGGCCGCCAGGTTCGCCATAGCCCTCCTTGCCGTCCACAGACTGGCAGAGAGGGGCGGCATTATTGTATCGTATTCGCTGCCCTCCGGCCAGTAGGCGTTGCTGTTGTGGCTGAACAGGATCCACACCCTCAGGTACTTCTCATAGTTCGGGTTCTGCGGATCGCCGCTGGGCAGTTCCAGACGAGACTCCCGCCACCGGGCACTTTGATCTGCGGAAAACTCAGCTGAAGGCCTTCCATATCATCAGCGGATCGTCATCTCCGCCGTCCATCCCGATCATCTGGGGCGGTACAGAAACGCTTCTGATCTTCCACCATCATATTTTTCTGCTCGTTCCTGCTGTTCCTCCCTTATTTTTATATCATTTATGTTAAGCGGCCGCGGGCAGGGAGAATGGCTGGAGTAATGCGCCTGCAGCGATGCGGGCATCGTCGAACCTTATATCCGATCTCCTCCAGCTTGGTCGCGCGGTCATGCTCTCCATCCTGGCTGAATCGGGTGACGGCATTGGCAGAGTCCATAGAGGTCATACTGCCGCCTTCGATCAGGTGCTGCAACACACCTTCGCATTCCCTCCTCGATAATATGGAAGCTGGCACCGTGACTTTACCACATCCGGGATATGCTTGATATATCAACGATCCGGCACTGTTCCGCATTTTGTCCACGACCTGCAAGAACCGTGCCTTTTCCACAGCGGCATCCACTGTGTCCTGGAGCTTCTTGATAAACGCCACATCGTCCACGAGCTTCGTCGCGTCGGAAAGATGGAGACGTCCTCTTCAATGTCGGCGGCCCGCCCCACATAGCGTAGCGTCCGGTTGGCGTCATCAACGACCATCCCATTGGAGCAAACCAGACGGGTACACCAGAGGCTTGACCCACACGGCGCCCTGACCGGTCTCACTGTTCGAAATGATCACACCGGCCTGGACCACATCGCCGGGCACTACCTCCGCCTGCAAGCGGGGTTGACCACTGATGTACATTCGGTCCTCGGTGACCTCACAGCTCTCACGGGCCCCATCCAGCTCGGCCAGACGGGAAGGGTAAATCTGGCGATGTCCAGATTTTCGATGCGCCGATAGCGGTTGCTCAGAAACGCTCTGGCGTGTCCGTCAATGGTTCGCAGCATCCGTTGCTCCGGGTTGCGCTGGAACCAGCGGTTGACCTTGTAGGCCAGCAGCTCTGTGTCCTCCGCAAGCATTTTGCCATAGTATTTGGCGGGGATGCCCAGATAGGTTCCGATCTGCTGGTGCGCCGTGGGCCGGATCCCCAGGGGAGAAAGTTGGACCTCTTCCCGCCCTGCCATGCGGAGCGTGGGCACAGAACCATCCGTCTCCATCACGAGACAGCTGGTATTCACCAGATAGTCCTCTTTTGCCGCGCTCTGTCGGGCCAGCTCTTGAAGCATGGCTTCAATCGTACGTCCGGCTTTCATGCTGTGTCACAACCTTTCTTTGATTTATGGCCTCAGTGGTTTCTTCCATGGACTCACTCCAGGGAGGAAACCAGCTCTTCGTCCCAATCGACTGTTTCTTCCGCCAGCTCGTCATCGCAGCGCAGGAGGCCGTGCTTGATGCACAGTTCCTTTGGCACGTGCTGAACGAAATCGGCCCAGTTGAAGCAACCGCAGTTATACTGATAGACCTTGCGGCCTTCCTCTGACTGCACATACTCGCACGCGGCTTTCACCGCGGCCTTCCAGTCAAAGTCCGGGCTCCGCAGCGCAAACGCAATGGTAAATGCGCGTACAGCAAGGCCGTCGTGCTCGATTACAAGAATCGTCTTCCGATACATACGGCTCACCAGGAAAGCCGGATACCGCTGTCCGTAGCTGCGGCGGCGATACCCTCACGCTCCAGTACCTTGACCAACTGGGGCCAGTAGACCTTCGCCGGGAAGTCCAGCAGTGTATCCAGAAGTTCGGCCTTGCCGTCCTTCTCGTGATCAATACAGATTTCGCCGTTCTCCATCACCATCAGGCTGTCATAGCCGCGGGACTGAAGATCAGGAATCAGCGCATCCAACACCTTCCGTCCCCGCAGCTCATACCATACGCCGGGGTCAACGACCGGTTGTCCGGATGCGGATGCAGGACTGCCGTCTGGCACAGCTGGGACAACCTTGACCAGATCACAGCGGAGATTTGCCCGCCGGTTCCAGCGTGACGTCCGCAAAGTCATAATCAGGGACTTCGTAAAGACGGATGCGGCGCCGCCTCTGGTGACAAATGCGGTTGGTCCTCCATCGTCCATTCCCACTGCACGTTGGGTAGGCCGCTTCTTGGCCATCGTCAAAATCTCGTGGAATTGACATGCTGGAGCAACATTTTAGATAGCTCGCCGTCGGATTCCAAATTGTTTGAGCCATCCACAGGTTGCTCCCGAAGTTCCTGTTCTTCTTTCGATACGCCTGGTTGTTCTTCCAGACCGGTAGCAGCTGTGAAGATGAGCCACAGGGACCATCCGGCAAAACACAGCCAGCAACAGTGGATCATCCAATCTCCACGCAGCCAGGATCAGGATCACAAGCTCGATCAGGAGAGCGGTTCCGCCCCACAGAGCGGATGCTTTCTTCATAGCGATTACCACCTTTCATTACGTTCGGAACACAAAAAGAGGAACCGCACCAAGGTTCAGAGCATTTCCAAACACATGATACGGTTCCTCTTTTGAAATACGCCGGAACGTCTATTCCGGCAGCGGTTCCCGCTCGCCGTCCACCACAGGCACAGGCCCGGGGCTTTGACATACTTGCGGGTCTTCTGTCTCTCCCAGCATCGGTGGGCCCGTGTATTTCCCGGGTTCCCACGGCCTCCATTCCCGCAGCCGAAGTTTCAGCTTTTTGTCCCTGGTCTTTCCATCCTTATGCATATAATCGACCAGTTCCAAAAAGCCTTGGACACGGATGCGGCTCCCTGCCGATTCTTTGATCCAGCAGGGATTGCGCGACCTCGTTCCATGCCCAAACCTCATAATATTGCTTGCGGCTTGCTTCCCCATAACCGAGGTGCTCGACCAATGTGAAGCGCACATAAAGGGAGCCCTTCTGACTTCTCTTGAATTCCAGATCTCGGGCCACCCAACCGGAAGAACGCAGTTCTGACATAGCACTCCTTTCTGCCTCACGGGCCATACTATATATGTAAAAAAGCGCCAGTGAACGACCTCCCCGCAAAAGGGCATAGTCATCCTACTGACACTTGCGTACAAACCTAACAACGTGCGCAGGTGGAGCTCTCGCTCCACACACAGGCCCGAAAGCCCATGCCTCAACGGGTGAGGATTTCGCGCAGAAATCAATTACAGGAGGATTGTAACACAAGATATCGTATATGTCAATATCACTTTACTATATATAGTATTTTGGAGGAAATATTGTCTTTATCTTGTGGAAAGGCAATCTGTTACCGCCTGACAAACAGCCCTACCGGAGAGATGCCCGCAAATCCAGGAGTGGAAATGTACCAGCAGGCAGGGCCAGTAATGTCCCATGCGACTTCCAGCGTAATATCATGCCAGCCGTCCGGGAGCAGAGCAGTATAAGAGCTTCCCGCATGGATGCCATAGCCATTCAGCAGGAGCCTGGGGTGGGGATCATGGTCATCCGGTGAGGGGAGTTTGATTTGGCTGATGCGCGTTTGTCTCATTTCAGCAACCTCCTATTCCAATTTCTGTTATGTGTTTGGTCGGAAAGCTTTTTCTGCTTTCATCTATAAAACAGGATGGCATACTTACAATTTTTACAGGAGCACAAAAAACAATGCCAAGATTAGGTGGCACCCTTATACGAACAAAATGGAGTTAGCTCTTTACAGGAATGCTGGATTTGATGTAATACGCCACTTTACACCAGCCGTACATTCTCTCTAGCGGCTATTCCTCGCTCTCAATTTGTATGTTTTCAATATAGAGTATATTGACTCATTTCAATACATGGGTTATAATATACAAAAATCTGAAAGGAGCGGATCACATGAAAAGGCAAATACTTAGTATCCTTCTAACATTTGTGATGGTATTCAATCTTACTACTTTCGCTTCTGCTACGTCCGTATCCAATGAAGGCTCTGCTAACACTGATATTTCCACTTTGAGTGCAGGGCTTGCTTGGGGAACTGTTATTGTTGGTAACATCCAATTCAATGACAAATCCACATAAGGGAAATGTTGGCCCTTATGGTTGGATTGAGCACATAAATCTCCACATAAGAAATGTCAAAACCAAGAAGGAAATTGCAAATTACCACCTGTTTAAAGGCATCAATCAAGAGGGCCGCGAATGTTTCATTGCATGGGATAGTGTAACTAAAACTACGGTCTTCCAGCACTGTGATAATGATGGGTGGACAAATGCGGTAACTGAATTTGCCAAGTTTGTTCAGGGCGCTGTTAGCGATGTTTTGGATCAAGCCGATTTTTGGGCTACAGTAGTTATTGGCGGTCTTCTTATTGTTGCAATTGTTGATCTCATTCTTCCCATGGATCCAATTCCGGTCATTCCATTTTCCGCAAAGAAGCCGCATAGAAATATATAACATCCCCCTTATTGTTCGGATAAGGGGGATGTTATACTAGGTATAAACGATGATAAATATTGAAGTAATCAAAGACCCTTTAAACATAACATGGTGGAAGAATATGGTCCAAGGAGTTTTAACTGCAAATAAAGTGCAGACATTCTCTATTCACTGCTGGTCTGATGAGATAGATGAAATAAATCACGCCCTCTTGTACGGGAGCATACAAGATTCCGATTGGGCTTATGGGGCAATCATATCGGGTAAAATAACTCCAAGCTTTATAGATTTTATTCTCTCTTACGAGCCTGCTCCGTGTTCTAAAACAGGTACATATGAAAAAATGACTCCATTTTTTAATGTGGTGCTGGAACCATATTTCTTCAGTTCTCATTATGGAAGAGAAGTCTCGATCAGCCATATGGATATTAGAAAAGGAAATATCAGGAGAACAATCAAAACCTTGTTTGACGAAGACTGGGTTATCATACATTCATTTTAGTTATCACAAATGGTTATTCGCCTTCAGCTACTCGGTCTTCAGTCCCTCCATCAGCCATCGGTACTGCTGGTAACTCAACTGCCGTGTCTCCGTACTGTTTCGAGGCCATTGGAAGCTTCCCTCTTCCAGCCGCTTTGTCACCAGCACGAATCCGCCCCCCTCCCAATACAGCCCCCTGATCCGGTCCCGCCGGTAGCCGCGGAACAGGAACAGCGTATTGCTGAACCGGTTCAGATGAAACTGCCGTTGCACCAATGTCGCCAGGCCGTCGATCCCTTTCCGCAGATCTGTGTACCCACAGGCAATGTATACCCATCTGCTCCACTAAAATCGCTCAACATTGCCTCAGCAGCTCCACCAGTATCCTCAGCATTTCCGGCCCTATTTCCTGGTATAGATCAATGATGCCATCCCTATGTTGAGTGTTGCGGTACGTTCCGAAACGTTTCGCACTGGTTGTTGTACTGGTAGTTCAACAAATGCGGCCCCAGACCGACCTGCCTCATCTTTCCTGCGTATACCGGACAATACCTCTTCCCATCGGTAATATGTTGTTGGCGTGACGCCACGCTGGCGGCACCACTCCCGCACTGACAGCCCGCTCCCCCTGCATTCTTGTATTGCCAAACCCCACTCTTCCTTCTTTGCTATGTGTTTCAGTTCGTTGCTCGTTATATGCCCTCACCCTCTATATGTTAATAGTGGTGGAACGTTTCGATACATTCCATATTGTTATACGGAGAAACTCAATGAAAAAAGCAAAGCACCTCCTCGTGTTTCTGACTATTATATGTACTCTTTGCGCTATCGCTTTATATACAGGATCACGCATATTTCTTTCACGGTTGCCTTTTACTACATGGTGTCAAACCATATCTGTCGAGGACTTAGACTCCGCTTATATAAATGTCAGATATCCCGATGGTAGCTACAAGCCTACAGAGCTAACTGCGGAAGAGAGGTCGCGATTAGTTTCTGTGCTCAATCATCTCCAGTTGGCTGATATAAAATTTGGACAACTTGCGCATGAAAATCCAGTCAAGATACTTTTTATTGAAGGGCAAGATATTCGCTTTATCCTAGAATTTTATACTGCTTTTCCTAACCGTGTTCGTGTCTTAGGTAATTACCAAGACCGTTGTGGGCAACTGTATAATGACTCGCAAAGATACATATGGATTGAAAATGAAGCGTTAATGTCCGTCCTTCGTAGCTTGTAGCGCATCTAATCAAAATCAACACATCCGCCAGGTGTGCACTTCGTTACCACTACATTGTTTTGGTCGTTGAAATAATGGCAAAGTAACGATTTCTTGGTGGTTCACTTCCGCAGCATAATTCCCAAAAGGAATCAATTTAGTAAAAACCAGATCGCCGCGCGTGAAATAAAGCTCGAAACTCCCTCAAATTGAGGGAGTTTCGGATGTTTACTGAAAAATATCCAGCCGCCCCAGGGAGGTAAATCCACTGGCAGCGAACTCCGTTACCACCACATTGTTTTGTCTGCTGGAACAATGGCAGATCAGCAGTTTCCCGTCCTCTCTCCGGCCCACCACGATCCCCACATGGGAATCGTCCGGGTAGAAGGCCAGGTCTCCGGGCTGCGCGTCCGCCTGGGAAACAGGCGTGCAGTAGGAGTGCTGGGCGGCAGCACTGCCGCGCCCGGCTCATGATATACTTCCCGTAAATATCATTAGGATTTTGAGATTCCATGTTAGAACCAGCCATTTTAGGTCATATATAAGTAAGGTAACATAGAGCGACTAGCAATTATTCACCTAAAATATCCAACAGGTAGGTGATTCCAATGCTTTAGGCAGTTTGGCTACGCCAGCTCTATTTCTCTTATTAAAGTTAAGGAGATGTTAACATGAAAAGAAGTTTATGTATCACACTTCCACTGCTGGTGATGTTTGCACTTTTAACGCCAGCATTTGCTACTGGGGCTTCTGAGATTCTGGCGGACTTAACATGGCTACTACAAAAACAGAGTACAAACTTGAAAAGGAGGATATCTCTAATACAAGTTCAACAACTGTTAAAATTGATATGAAGGAGGAATCCTCTGAGGATCAGTTAGCAGTTGATGAGGATATTGCGCTTGTTCAAGCAAGCATCATGGTTATGAACGAGAATGAACTTGGGGCGCAAGTATTTCTGATGAGTTTCGATGGCGTTTTCTTCACAAAAGTGGAGGGAACTGCAAGGCTCTATGTAAACGGAAAATACATCGGATCAGAAGACTTTAAGGCAGATCCGCTAATCCCTGTCCCATCTTTACAGGCTGCAACCATAATAGAGTATTCTGATGGCTTTGAAGTTGGAGATACTGTAACCGTATATTTTGATGGTCCGTTTGATACGGCGAGCCATGGCAGCAGAGATATTTACCAATCTACGACGTTGGAAGTCGTCGAACTGTAACGTTCTACCGAGCAGACCATATTATGCTATTCCTGCATGCTCCCTGCTCCTCACCAGCTTGTGAAATTTGTAAAATAGGAAAGCTTTATAATTTTACAAAAATTCTTGTCTTCTATTTTGGCCTTAACAATGATACTCACTCTGGCTACTACATCTTCTGCCGCTGAATCGCGAATTACAGTTGAGCAGGCATCCGAACAAGTCGTACTGCCTCTGCATAAAATGCTAACAGTTTACAGAGAAAAACGCAAAAAAACGGTCGAAACTCCCCTCAAATTGAGGGGAGTTTCGGCTGTTTACTGGAAAATATCCGGCCGCCCCAGGGTGGTAAAGCCGCTGGCGGCGAACTCCGTCACCACCACATTGTTTTGTCCGCTGGAACAATGGCAGATCAGCAGTTTCCCATCCTCTCTCCAGCCCACCACGATCCCCACATGAGAATCGTACGGGTAGAAGGCCGGATCACCGGGCTGGGCCTCTGCTTGAAAAACGGGCATACAGTAGGAGTGCTGGGCGGTGGCACCGCCGCCTCGTCCCAGGATGTATTCGCCGCCCGTGATGTTATAGAAAATCCAATCCATCATGCCGGAGCAATCCAAACTATAGGAGCGGTAGGTGTCGGTGGTGGAGCTGCCCGCAGCGGTCACTTCCCTGAGCATCCCCCACCGGCTGTTCCAGCCAATAACCAGGGATTTTCCGCCCCCAAAAATATCCCACCTTCCCAGCCAGGGAAAGCGCGGTCTCCACCGCCTCCTTTCGGGCCTGGTCCAGGTCGGCGGGCAGGGCGTGGAGCACCTCCAGCAGATCGGCGCTGGTAATGGTGAGGCTCCCGGCCAGGGAGGCCAGGGCCGCCCGGTCGGACAGGAGTTCTGTCAAGGCGCTGTTCTGTTCATCCGTGAAAGCGTAGACGGCCCGCATTTCATCGACGGTCTTGGGGGTAATGGTGATATGCAGGATGGATTCTGTCCACCCCTCGCTGTCCTCGCCGCCCGGATGGTCTATGGTCTCCACTTTAGATGTGATCTCCGTCAGGTCCCAAAATACGGCTTTCAAGCGATCCACCCGGTCCTGGTCCAGCGTGGCTGATCCGCCCCGGCTTTTGTTTTATGCAGTAAGTCATACTGCGGGTATAGTTAAAGGCATACCAGCATACTTGGCTCACCAGAGTTCGTGCTAGCCTTTCACTTTAGATTCCCACATATTTTGAAAAGTCTACTTTTCATAAGGTGACACACATATTAATATTGACTTATTATAGCATCAAACAAAGAGATTTTCTAGACCAATTTGACTAAAAATTTTGCCACTTACTCTATGACACGCCTATCTCCAATCTGTTTAAAAAAGTAGACATTTTGTAAATCAGTCATTTTGTGATAAAGGTGTTGGGTTATGGAGAAGTGTCTTTTTGCTTACCGCACTCAGGCATTATACATCCCCTGTTCAATCAGCGGCGGTAACCGTGGGCCTCCGTGGATGTCAGATAGTTCCGACAGTGGGCAGTATCCATACAAGGCATGACCGTAATATGGAAAATGCGCCCCGCTTCATACATCATCAGACGGAGTGAGAAAGGCATGGAGAAAGAAGAAATAAGTCTAATCGAACGCCCCGCCTTCATTGCGGGGATCACTGCGGTGGGCGGTTTCTGTAACGCCTATACCGGCATGACGCGTGGCGGAGTATTCGCCAATGCACATACAGCGAATATGGCTAAACTAGGTATTGCAGTCGCAACGCTAAATGCTTGGGATGCGTTTAATGCGGTCGTACCTATTGTGGGCTGCTTCCTGGGGGCGTTCCTTTGCGAGTTAATCAAAGGCAAGGATGATATGCTGGGCGGACATTGGCACAGATATGCCCTGTGGATGGAGTTGGCCGCTTTGGTAATGGTGGGATTCATCCCACAGTCGGTTCCCGACTTCTGGGTTAATGCCTTTATGTCCTTGGTCACCGGCTTCCAGTTGGATGTATTTCGCACTTGGGCTGGAGGAAACCACAACACGACAATCTGTACCGGAAATCTTCGAACTATGGGGCAACTCTTTTATTCCTGGCTTTTCCGCCGCACAGATGTCGTGAGCCAGAAGGCTGCCACTTAGGCCGTTCCTTCCGGATGTGCTGAGAGCAGCCGCGGAGGGCGGCCTGCTCAGCGCCCTCAATATCCATTTTGATAAATGTGAGGGGCTCACCAATATCATCATCCAATGCCACTGTCTCTATTGTCTCCGCAGATTGGGTTTCGCCTTTTGACAAGGTGTTTGCCGATTTATTAGCCCCAGCATGCAGTGCCATGGTTCCAGGGCCTTCACCAGCTCCCTTGCGGCGTAAAACGACGCGTGGATAAGGTGCTGTGGTCTGCGACAGGCGCTGATAGCTTTCTGCTGTAATTTCATAGGCATAGTAGCGGAGGTAAGAAAGGCTCCCATAGTTTTTCACATAAGACAGGAAGGTGTCGCCGGTAAATGCCCCAGGTCGGCCAGTACCTGCCTGCCGCGTGGGAACAAATCGAGATCAAAATAATCGTCGTACCGGCTTTCTCTTACGCCGCGCAGAGGAGCGCACTCAAAGAAGCGCCAGCCGCGCACAACAGCGGTTAAAACACGGCGGGACAGTTCATCGCTTAGACGGTCAAAAAGCCACCGGAAGTCCGCGCCATGATGACTGAGGGCAGCGGCGAGAGACTCCACCACAGCCTCCTTGGACGAGCCCCAGAGGATACGTTTCCCAGTAATCAACCCGGCTCCGAGCGGAGCGTTCCCCCCAGCGGGCCAGATGCTCCCAGACAGAGGCTGCGATTTCCTCCTGCGTCCCTGCCAGGGCCTCATCCAGCAGGGCAGGAGATACTGGGGATTCGGATGTCTGCGGTTCACTCGCAGACATCCTCTGCTGGAACAGCAGAGGAAATACCTTTTGGTACACTTCGCTCTGCTTCAGCATTGCAACCGCCGGATCATTGGGGGAGCACTGGGCCAAAATGCACCGTACTTGCTCCGTTAACTCCTCCAGCTCACGCTGAGCGGCTGATTTCAGCTTATGCTCTAAGAGGAAATCGACCATTTCCCTCATAGCGGGCGCGGCTTGCAGCCCCAGGCGGAGTCCGCGGATATACCCCAGCTCATCGCCACTCTCCATGGCGGAAAAGGCGCGTTGGAAGTACCAAGCGAACCGATGTACCCCCGGAAGGATCAGAATATCCTCCTCGTTTAACAGTTCTGCATGATATACGTTATCCAGGTATGTAGATGATAGCGCCAGGTAACACATGCACAGGGATTCCCCTACAGTGGCATCCTGCGTCCAGCGGTCAAAGCGCAGTGCGGCGGTTGCCAGATTGAACTGCCAGGCCAACTCCCCGGGCGTTTCCGGCGGAGCCGCATGGGTCAGCCAGTCTGCGGCGGTAAGGCAAAACGCCGGCTGCTTTGCCAGCGCTGCAATAAGATTCGCCATCTTTTCGACAGGCTGGCGGTACAGCGCTGCGGGCAGTGGGAGCCGCAGCTCCATAATATGTAAATACGTGGATGGATACACCCATTCCCAATCCGGAAGCTGGTCCATCAGCTCCAGAATATCCTCCTCGTGTGTTTTCAACAGGACGCGCGCAGCCAGACCAGGAGCCCCCTCTATCTGGGCCAGAAAGAGCGCCCCATGCTCTCTGCTGTGGGTCAGGTAATCCTGGAGCATATGGATAAAGTCTGCGGTGGCCTTTTTTTGCTCGGGCACCCGCCCGGCGGCTTCCCACAGGCTGTTATTCTGGAGATAGGCCCAACAGCGGGACAGAAAACTGGCGGCGCTGGGCAGCTTTTCTGCGGAATCCAGCACTTTTAAAACAATGGCCCCGCGATCCGTGATTTCAAGGGCTTCGACATTCACGTCGCGGAGAAAATCATCCATATCCGCATATCTCTCCAGGGAGGCCAGGCAGAAAAAGCGGATCATCTCCAGATTGCTACCCCAGCGGGGGGTGTCCGTGTTATATTGGGAATATAAGCGGTCCTTGCGCGCTAAGTCCTTTCCCTGGGAGACTTCCCTGCGCCCTTCCCAGTAGCGCTTGATATGAACCAGGGTATCGTCGTACTGTTTCAACCGATAACAGGTCCCAGCGGCCAGCGCCTCGCCGTCTAGCCGAAGCAGCGCGGAACCCGGACAGCGCTGCCTCCATTCCTGATAGCAGTCCAGAAACAGCTCGTTCTCCTGATGATCGTAATAGACCTGCGTGCACTTTTGATAAGCCACTACATGCCCTACGCTCAATGGCCCCTTGGCCCGGCGCAGAAGCTCCCGCGTCCGGTCTGTGTATTCGCGCTTTTCACGTTCGTTTTCTGCGGAATCAATGCATTGCCCCAGTGTCCGGATATCCTCCGGGCGCTTCTCCAGTTCCGACCGCAGCAGGCGCATGTTTCTCTGTAGTTTTTTCCTGATATGCCCGGGATCTACCTCAAAATACCCATCATGGTGGAGAATGACTCTCTGGAGAGCGATACACCCTCCGGTTTCACGGTTCCGGTAAGTGAGATATTCATGAATCGCCCCCTGATAACGCAGCTCGCCGCCGCATCGGCGTCCCATGCGCATGGCAAAAAAATCGCCATAGGCGCGCAGATGTTTATCCTGATAATTGCGCTGTATGATACTTGCCATATCATATTGGCCGCGCTTTTGCCCCGCAAATCCACAAGCTGCCCGAAGTCCGAATCCAGCCACTCATCGGTATCTACCGTGAGACACCATTCTCCCGTACAGCGGTCCAGCACAACGTTGCGGGCGGCGGCAAAATCATCGACCCATGGGAAATCAAGCAGGATGTCCGCATACTGCTCTGCCACGGCCCGGCTTCCGTCGGCAGACCCGGTGTCGGCCATGACCAGTTGACAGGGGATGGCAGCCCGCAACGGGGTCAGGGACTCCAGGCACCGTGCGAGGCAGCGGATGTCATTTTTAAAAATGATTCCGATTGATAACAGCGGCTTATTCATAGCAAGGCTCCTCCAAAAGAATGAGTTGGAACGCGCGGCAGATATGGGGACAAGAATGGCCGCTTTGTGCAAGTTTCCTACCGCGTATTGAAATGGGGACGGCCCCAGAAGGGCCGTCCCCCGATAGTGTTGCAAGGTGCTGACCAATTCTGGCCACGCCAGTGCCGGCTTACTGCAGGAGCTGCAACACGCCCTGGGGCACCTGATTCGCTTGGGCCAACATGGCTTGGGCAGACTGGATCAGGATGTTGTTCTTGGTGTAGGCCATCATCTCGTCGGCCACATCGGTGTCGCGGATGGTGGACTCAGCATCCTGGATGTTTTCCTGCATGACGGAGAGGTTGTTGATGGTATGGTCCAGACGGTTCTGAGTTGCGCCCAAGGTGCCGCGGACATTAGAAACATAGTTAATGGCATCTTTGATGGTATCCAGCGCGGAGGCGGCCCCCTTCTGAGTAGAGATATCAAGGCCGTCAATGCCGATGGCCGCAGTATGGCAGTCATCAATGGACACCTTCAACTGGTTCCAACTGTCACTGGTATCACCGATCTGCAAGGTCAGGCCGCCCTCGTTGGCGCTACCCTTAGTGAAGGTCAGCGTAGCCCCACTGGCAGAGACATTGATACCATAGTCCTTGAGCTGGTCGGCAATCTGTTTGGCGCTATCAGCACTATATTTTCCAGAGGACTGGTCTACATACAGGGCCTTATAGCCGCTTTCAGGCGCCTTGCCGCGAGTGAGGATCTGATACTTGGTTCCGTCGATTTCCAGATAGTCAATGGTCGTGTCTCCGGCGGTAACACTGGCAACATCAACCGTCATGGTTTCATTTTTACCTGCGGTCAAGGTGCCGATAGTGGGCAACGTGGTATAGGCCGTACCGCTCTGGGTTTCTTGGATTGAGATGGTACCGCTAATAAACTGGGTCTTATTCTGACCAAGCTCCGTAGCAGACACAGTAACATCGGCACCACTGGCCGTCACCGTATAGCCGTCACCAAAGACTCCTTTCAGCGCTTCGGCCGCAGCTTTGGCTGTATCACCTGCGGTAGCGCCTGCACGAAAGGAGATCTTTGCATCGTGGGCGTTGCCATCGGCATCCAGGTACTTGAAGCTCATGGTGTAGTCGGTATTCTGAGTCATTCCCCCAAATGTAAGCTTCTGGCTGAAGGTCGCGCCAGCAACAGCGGTAGCGGCCGTCGTGCCCAGGGAGACCTTCTCCACACCGCCGGAAGCGGCCATAGAGCCGTCCAGCAGGTTGATACCGTTGAAGTTGGCGCTATCAGCAATGCGGTTGATCTCGTCCTTGAGCTGGGTAACCTCCTTCTGGAGCTGCACACGGTCAGTCTCATCCTCAAAGGTGCCGTTGGCGGACTGCTCGGCCAGCTCGTACATGCGGTTGAGCATGTCGTGCACTTCGGTCAGGGCGCCCTCGGCGGTCTGTACCAGGGAGATACCGTCCTTGGCGTTGTCCTGGGCCTTGTCCAGGCCGGTGATCTGGGCGCGCATCTTCTCGGAGATCGCCAGACCGGCGGCGTCGTCGCCAGCGCGGTTGATCTTGTAGCCAGAGGACAGCTTCTCCAGGTTCTTGGACAGGGCGGAGGTATTGTTGGTGTAGTTGCGGTAGGCGTTCATAGCCATTATATTGTGCTGGATTCTCATTCAAATTGCTTCCTTTCAATATGAAATGATAAGGGACTTTGCTGGTCGCCGCACAGTATCCTTCTTGTGCGGTTGGTTGTTTAGTGCGGTTCGGCAGGCTCCGTGGCCTTTGGCACCTGCTCTCTCCGCACGCTTCCTATATTTCAACCGGCTGCGCTAGGCCGGATGAAACCAGATTAAGGGTTATCATCGTCATAATATTTTGGACGCCCGGCTGTCCGGGCTTCCGCCGCGGCCCCGGTAAGGGGGAGGCGGCCTCTCGTTTCCCGCGGCCCCGCCTATTGGAGGGTATGCGGGCGTTCACCGCGTCCCGACCGGCCATATGGAGTACCCCCGCTACCTGCGGGGCACTTCGTGCTACCCAATTCCGCCGGCTGCCGTCTCCGTGCGGTACCGGCCCAGGCCGATGGCTTTGACATTCGCCGCTGCGTTGCGTTCGCGCCTGTGCTCCGTCCCGCAGACAGGGCAGCGCCACCGGAGCGCCTCCGCAGGCAGATCCTCATTGACGTAGCCGCAGACGGAGCATACCTTCGTTGTGGGGCGGAAACGGTCCACCAGCAGCAGGGACTTCCCCTGCCGCTCCAGCTTGTAGCGCAGCATCTCGCGGAACATTCCAAACCCCGTGTCCAGAATACATCCGCCCCCCGTTTTCGCAGCCAGTGCCGTCAGAGAGTCACTCCGTACACACACAGCATCCCACTCGTTGGCTATCCGGCGGGATTCCTTATGAAGAAAGTCACGTCTCTGGTTGGCGATATGCTCATGGAGCAGGCGGTACTTCTGTACCATCTCCTGATAGTTTTTGGACCCCTTCTGCATCCGGCAGAGCTGGAGCTGGATTTGGCAGAGCTTGTCCTGGGACTGCCTCAGCCAGCGGGGCGGATCGGCTGCGGTACCGTCGTCTGCCACATAGAAGCGGGAGACCGAATAGTTCAGTCCCACGGTGGTTTCCTCCGTAGGCGTGACCGGCTGCGGCGGGCGGACCGGGCAGGCGTAGAGAAGATAGCCGTAATACTTGTCCGTGCGGGTGCGCTCCACTGTGATCCGGGTTAGCCGCCAGCCGCTCCGGGGCCGCCGGGGGAATACGGCCCGCACCAGCCCCACCTTGGTCATCCGCACGGCGTTTTGCGTGATGTAGATGGTGGCGCTGCGGCCAAAAAACTGGTTGCAGGCGGTAAACGTGTCGCGGTCATCTTTTTTTCGCTTAAAGCGGGGATAGCCGAAAGCACCGGGATTCCGAAAGAAGTTTCGAAATGCCTGGGAGAGCTTGTTGTGCTCCTGAATCAGGGCCTGATTATCCACCTTGGAGAGGAAGGGGGCGCTCTTTTTATACTTGGCCGGGGTTGGGATGAAGTGGACATCGGTTTCCAGATAAAAACGCTCGTGGTCGGAGAGCATCTGGTTCCAGATATATCGGCAACAGCCAAAGGTCTTTTGAAAGAGTTCTTTTTGGTTAACTGAAGGGTAGAGGCGTACCTTTATGGTGTTGTACTGGATACATATTGCCCTTTACGTCCCGGATGGAACGCATCTGGCTCTCCCGTCCCACGTAGTCGAAGCCGCCGTAGAAACCCTCGACAAAGCCGCGGAACCGGCTGTTGGAGTAGTCCTCGATGGTCACCGGCAGCAGATAGCGGCCGGAGAAGGAGGAAAACATCATCTGGAGGGTGGCAAGGCCGCAGTATACGCCGTCGGAGTCCGCGCCCACGATGGTGATGGTGCCGCGGGGCTCATCGGCGGTGACGGCCATCAGATAGGGGTCGTATTTGCCGTCTACGACCTTGTCGTAGGAGGTGAACAGGTCGTCATAGGTCTTCGGCTCCGGCGCGGCGGCATCCGCCGTGCCTTCGGAACCGTGGATTCCCAGCAGGATGTTCGTCTGACCGGAGGCAATCTTGTCCGTCTGGTTCATGGTCAGGCCGTAGCTAGAGAATCTCGCGCAGGAAAGCAAGGGTATAGAGTCGATACCCTCCTCCGCAATCACGTTCACCGTTGAGGTGGGGACGATCTTGGCTGCGTCAGAGGGATATTCAATATGGTGAGGTACCGGATAAATCTCGTAGCGAGTGGGGTCATCTGAAAATCCGTCTGCCAGCGTGTCCGGCACGGCGCTGTCCGTCGGCGGCGTCATAGCCAGCGCCGGGGCAGCCAGCGAGGACACCAGCGCGGCCGATAAAAGCAAGCTGAGCGCTTTGCGTTTCCAGTTCAACTTCCCATCATCCTTTCCTTGCCCAAAACCTGAGTACATTCGACATATCCCGTCGGGACGAGTGATTTAAAGGGAATCCTGGCATCATGATGCCAGGATAAATGGCCTTTATCCTGGCATCATGATGCCAGGCATGGCCTTTATCCAAGTCCCCTATGGACCGCCGCTGTATGAACCGATAAAAACACCTCCCGCTTTATATCATTTTCTTAATAATAATACATAAACGCAAATTTGAAAGTATGAAAAATTATCATACCAATTTTATTCTTCATAACAAATTCTTTTTTGCTAGAACTGTATGCTTTGGTATACAAAGGAATATATTCCCTTTGTATTTTAACTAAGCGTTTGCTATCCTTTGGAGATATCCAAAGCTTTGTTAGGATTTAATTTTGTAGGTTGATATTTCAACCATATCAACCCGCAAATTTAATTTCTATATTTTCGAAAACCAGATAAGTCGATAAATATTTTTACAAGAACATTGAAATTGCAAAGACGTTCAGGTTGTTGTGAACTATACAAGCCGTTCAGCTAAAGTTGGCACAAACATTGCTCAAGAAATAGAATGTAATAAAACGGGATCCTGTATCAGCAGGAATAGGCGCCTTTAGGATGTGTTGAGAAAGGGGGAGAAATCAGGGGACGTGAGCCAAGGTCCATCATAACCTGGCGCCCTTCCTCATATATGGAGGAGAGATTCGCTAAAAATAAGGAGGAGAAAGTTGTGAGTAACAAGGCAAGTCTTGACAAAAACACAATCAAGAAGAATTACGCCTTCCTCGCTCTGATGATTGGCGGAATGGTTCTTGGCGCGATTGTCGGCATGTTGTTCCCTTCATTTGGACATGCCATCAAACCGTTGGGAACTGTATTTATCAATATGATGTTCTGCGTTGTGGTGCCGCTGGTGTTTGCATCCATCGCAGGGTCTATCGCTAATATGTCCAGCCGCGGACGTGCGGGCAAAATCATGGGCGCCAGCATTGGCATCTTTGTGGTTACAGGCATTATCGCGGCAATCATCATGTTTGCGGCGGTCAAGCTCTTCCCGCCGGTTTTGGAGCCCTGGCAAAACATGGCTACAGAAGAGATGGGCGAGTATGCGACCATCTCCGATATGATCGTCAACTTCTTTACTACGGATGACTTTGTGGGTCTGCTGAGCCGCAAGGCCATGCTGCCCCTGATCGTATTCTCGATCCTGTTTGGCTTTGCCACCAACCTTGCCGGCGGCGCCGAAAGCGAAGTGGGCAAATTCCTGGACTCTCTCACCAAAGTAATGATGAACTTCATCAACATCATTACCAAGTATGCCCCCATTGCCTTCTTTGCCATCTTTGCTGACCTGCTACCTACGGCTCCGCGGTGACCGAGTCTTACGGCCGGGCCATGATGATCTACTATCCCCTGTGCCTCATCTACCTGGTAACCGCTTTCCCGCTGTATGCCTGGATCGGCGGCGGAAAGGGTGCCGTAAAACTTATGCTACGCCACCTGCCTCGCCCCGTAATTACCTCTCTGGGTACCTGCTCCTCCGTTGCCACCATCCCCATCAATGGAGGAGGCCAACGAGACCGGCATCAATCCGGACATCTCCCAGATGGTTTGTCCTCTAGGCGCTACCATGCACATGGACGGCGGCTGCTTCTCCTGCGTGCTGAAGATCGGCTTCGTACTGGGTGCGCTGGGTCAGGACTTCAGCTTGAGCATGCTGCCTATGGTGGTCCTGGTGGCGGTGCTGTCCTCTGTGGGCTGTTCCGGTGTTCCCGGCGGCGGCTACATTGGCGAGTATATCATTGCCACCATTTTCTTCCCGGCTCAGGTGGAAGTTGCCTTCCCCATCCTGGTTGCAATCGGCAACCTAGTCGACCCTCCCGGAACTATGATCAATGCCAGCGGCGACTATGTGGTGTGCTATATGGTCTCCCGCATCGTGGACGGAAAGAATTGGCTCCAGAAGGCATTTGCTGAGGGCCGCGCAAAGTAATAACACAGGCTAGGGAGATAAATGACCTCCCTGATGAAAGGCACCACAAGTGGAAATCTTGTGGTGCCTTCCTGCATATGTAGAAATAAAGAACAGTCGGTTCTGCGCGAGGAAGGATTTTTTAATTCCGTTCTTTTTGCAACTATACTATAATACCGGTTAGACGGGCAAAGGCCTATGGGACAAGTTGGACAGACCCCGTTCAGGCTGCGCCGGAGGGCGCGGCGGAAAGGAGTGGCGATACAGAATGAAAAAGAAGATTCTTGTGATTACATACGACAAAGCAGCGGCGCTTTACCATGCCAGAGAAGTTCAGGCATTACTGGGCCTCAAGGGCACGGTCATCGGCTGCTCTGTACAGGATATTCTGGAAGCCCCACTTCCACAGGCGGATTTGTATTGCATTACCACAGATGCCGTGGAAAAGATACCTGACTTTCAGGCTCAGTTTCCATCAAGCGACCAGATCGTATACTTCTTTGTGGCATTCTCCTATGAAGCGATTCAAAAGCTGCGGGAGGTTCCGGACGGTACCAAAGCTTTGTTTGTCAATCTGAATGAGAAGATGGCCTTGGAATGCATCACCAGTTTGAGTCAGCTGGGCATCAACCAGATCTTATTTTCGCCCTATTATCCAGGAGCCGCACTGGATGGGACGGATCAGTTTCCCCTGGCGGTGACACCGGATGAGGAGCGTTATATCCCTGACGGCATCCAGCAAGTGATCAATGTTGGGCAGCGGAAGATGGACTGTAATACCCTGGTGGAGATTTTACTGAAGCTGAAGTTCTACGATTTGCTGGAGTCCCCCAAAATCCAGAATTATCTGTCCTCCATTGCCTCCGACTTCTACAGTTTTAACGAACTGTTGGGCAGATCAACATACATGGAATCTACCTTCCAGAAGCTACTGGACGTATTGGACACAGGCATCATCGGAATCGATGATCGAAAAGATGTATTCATATATAACCGGAAGGCCGAGCAGATTCTAAACACTTCATTGGCAGACGCCACAGGGAAAAGTGCGGAGAGCGCGGTGCCCTATATCCCGTTTGGGGAGTATGAGTCCAGCGGCTATACCATCGGGAACCGGCTGATCCGGGTCCACGGGATACCCATCAATGTGGATGTGGTACCCCTGAACCGCAATAACAAGCAGATCGGTACCATTGCCATCCTGCGGCACTTCGCAGAAGAAGAAGCCCGGCAGAATAAAATCCGGATTCAACTGCTGGAAAAAGGACATAAGGCCAAGTATATCTTTAACGACATCGTGGGAGAAAGCCCCGCGATCCGGAAGGTAAAGGACATTGCCCAGAAGATGGCCCGTACCAAATCCTCCATCCTGATCACAGGAGAGAGCGGTACGGGCAAGGAACTGTTTGCCCATGCCATCCATAACGCCTCCGACCGGAGGGACAGGCCCTTTATCGCCATCAACTGCGCGGCACTGCCGGAAAGCCTTCTGGAAAGCGAACTGTTCGGTTATGTGGACGGTGCGTTTACCGGGGCCAAAAAAGGTGGAAAGATGGGACTGTTTGAGTTTGCCCACACGGGAACCTTTTTTCTGGACGAGGTGGAGGGCATGAGCCCCATGCTGCAGATCAAGCTGCTGCGCGTCCTGCAGGAGCACGAGGTCATGCGGGTGGGTGACAATCGGATGATTTCAGTGGATGTGCGGGTTATAGCGGCCACCAACGAACGGCTGGGACAACTGGTAGAAAAGGGAGCCTTCCGCCAGGATCTGTATTACCGGCTGAATACGCTGCCCATCAATCTGCCGCCGCTGCGGGAGCGGAAGGAAGATATCATTCCATTGATGGAGTCTTTCCAAAAAGAACTGGGCAGCCATTTTACCTTGACCGCTGCTGCCGAGGCGGAGTTTTTAAAACATGACTGGAACGGTAATATTCGGGAACTGCGCAACTATGTGGAGTATTTCTCCTATCTGGACCGGCCTGTCATCGACGTGGATGCATTACCGCCGGGCTTTTACCAACAGGTGCATCGAAAGACCGGTATAACCGCGCCCCAGACAGTCACGACCAGCCTGCGGGAGCTGGCCGGGAAACGGCTGACCGAATTCCGCTTTATTCTGGAAACGCTCGCTGAGAGCCGTCAATCCGGTCTGACAGTGGGCCGGGACTATCTGTTGGAAAAGGGGCGCAACAACAATCTGATCCTCAGCCAGTACGAAGTGCGTGAGATCCTGGCTACGCTGGAGCAGGAACAATATGTGAAAATCTCCAACGGACGGGGAGGCACCAGAATCACTGAAAAAGGGCTGGCGCTTCTCAACGAGGATCTGAGTACAGACCTCCAGTAACACCACATGGAAGCAGAGTTTCTATATAATGGTTGATTATCCGACCAATTCAACCATTACAATGCCTCATCTGGTAGATCACAGCGGCCTGGAAGCCGGATTCCGGGCATTTTTATCCCTGACATCAGTTGGCACAATAATTGCTATGATACAAAGACGTAATTTATGATTGCGACGCAATGACCTTCACCTTCCAAAGGCGGACTAGGATCGAAGAGAAAAGTCTAATGGTATGAAGTCAAGAGGGTGATGGCAGGAAAAATCGAGAATAAATGCAGGAAAACAGTTGCGTAGGCAGAAAAGGCAACACGAACCTAAGCCCTGCCCCCTAAGATTTTTTGAAACAGGGCGGGAGCGCCAGAGTTGCGAGTGGTGTACTCAGCTCTCCGGCGGGATATACAGGCGGTTGTCCTTCAGCAGCCGAAAGACCAACCGAACCAGTTTTCTGGCAGTTAAAGCGAGTGCGCGTTTATGCTGGTACTTGTTGACCTCTTTAAATTTGAGGTCGTAGTAGCGCCGGAACTCGGAGTCGCATCTTCTCACAGAGTTGGCGGCTTCCAGCAGATAGTAGCGGAGATAGCGGTTGCCGGATTTAATCATTCGGGAATGCTCCGCTTCAAATTCACCGGACTGATTTTTGTGCCAGACAAGGCCGGCAAACTTGGCAACGGAGGCTTGAGAATCAAACCGGTGAATGTCGCCGATTTCAGCGATGATGCCGGCGGAGTAAACCTTGCCAATGCCGGGAATGGAAGTCAGGGTATTGGGGATGATTTCAAACTGCTGCTCAATGGCCTTGTCCAAAACCTTGACTTGCTCTTTCAAGGCCCGCATAGAGGCAATGGAGACAGACATGGCCTGATTCACGGTGTCATTTACCGTTTTGGGTAGACGATAGGAGCCCTTGGCAGCAGCTCGCACCGCTTTGGCCGTGGCAGCTGGATCTGCAAATCTTCCACGCCCTGTTTCTGTAACGAAGGCGGTCAGTTCTTCCAGATCAGAGTTTGCCAGATCATCCACTGTTTCAAAGCGCTCCATGAGCGCAATCGTGGTGGAGCTGGAATTAGCAATATCCTTATCTTGGGCCATGCCGGAGCATTTGAGAAACAGGTAGTTGGCAAACCGCTGTTTTTCACGAGTCAGATTTTGAATGACCTCAAATCTGGCCCGCGTCAGGGTTTGGAGTGCTTTGTAACGGTAATCATCCATGTAGACCTCCCTGGCGATTCTGCCAAAACGCAGATGGTCGGCAATCACAAAGGCGTCCACCCAGTCGTTCTTAGGCAGGTCAGGATAGGCTTCCTTGAATTTCCGCACCTGCTTGGGGTTAAGGACATGAATCTTTCGCTGGAACTTCCCAGTCTGCCATCTTCTCGAGAGCGTAGACAAGGCTGTCCCCGTAGATAGAGGTGGCCTCCAGACCGATCACAACATCACTGAGCTGCATGGAGCCGAGTGCCGATACGATTCTTTCTGACAACAGTTTAGCCCCGCCAAGGTTGTTCTGCACAGAAAAACTGGAGTACTTGCTGCCGTCTGGTTTCATCAGGTAGGCCACATTGTTCCTGCTGCTCACATCAATACCAACGAATAATGGGTTCATAATTTTCACCTCCCCGCATGGAGATTTTAGGCCAGCAGGCTTTGAGATACCCATGATAACCGGAGCATCCGCAACCTCGCCTATCAGAATCATTCCAGAGCGGGCCGCTGCGATACCCCTCACTGCTGAAGGGCGGCCTACACTCGGGCAAACAGCCAATGAGTTTGCAGCTAACTTCCGGCTCAGGGGAACGGACTTTCCATGAAGCAACCTTTCGGTTCAACGGGAGATTTCAGAACTTAACCCTGCTGTCCTACAGCTATTGTATCATGGGCATCTCTAAGCCTGCTGATATCTAATCTAACAAGTGCACTAAGCAGACACACTTACAAAACGGTCTGCAAATCATATTATACGAGGAGTTTGTATTATGAGCGATAAGTTCAGGCGTGAGCGGCGTCACTATCCCGTCCTGGAGCGATATGCCTACCTAGACAATGCCACTACCGGGGCCATCCCACAGTATGCCTGCGATGCGATCTGTACCTACTTGCAGGAGCGCACGCGGCTGGGTATGGATATCGACTACTACCATGATCAGTGGGATTTTGCCGATACGGTACGGGATCAAATTGCGGAATTATTGGGGGCAGAGAGCGGAAAGACCATTGCGTTTGGTCAGAACGCTTCCACGCTGTTCAATATTTTCTGTAATGGTCTGGATCTCCACAAGGGTGACAACGTGGTCATCTATGAGACGGCGTTTCCTGCCATGACCTATCAATGGCTCAACCTGAAAGAGCGTCTGGGGATCGAGGTGCGGGTTGCCCATGCCGAAAATGGGCAGATTCCTTGTGAGAGCCTCTTCTCCTTGGCCGATGAACACACCAAGGCCATGACGGCCTGCTTTGTGGATGCCGGCACCGGCTACCGCCACGATCTGAAGGCTATCGGAAGCTGGTGCCGGGCCCACAACATTCCCTTCGGCGTAGACGCGACCCAGGCCTGCGGCGCTATGAAGCTGGACGTGCAGGATATGCAGGTGGACTTTTTAGCTACATCGGTCTACAAGTGGCTTCAGGGTCTGCAAGGTCTGGGATTTGCCTACATATCTCCCAAGCTGATGCCCCGGCTGAAGCAGTATGAGATGGGGTGGGCCAACGTGAGCGACCGCATCAACGGGAAGCCCTTTGACCTGATCATGAGCGACACGGCCTGCCGCTTTGAGAACGGCGGCCTGCCTGCCGCCGCCCTGTACGGCTTGTCCGAGGTACTGCATACCTACCAGCGGCTGGGCGGAGATGATATTCAGGCCCACATCCTGGAACTGGAGGACTATCTTGAGAAACGTGTTGAAGCCGTACCGGAGCTGTCCATGGTCTACTCCCACCAGCCGGAGCACCGCTCCAACCTTGCCTTTATCAGCTTCCCTGAGCGGCTGGGGCTGTCTGAGCCTGTGATCAAGCAGGCCGGTATCCGGGCCCGTGTTCAGCGGAAGGACCGGATGCGCGTTGGTATCCACTACTTCAATGACAACTCCGACATTGACCGTCTGGTCGACTATTTGCAGCAACACATCGAAGAAACAGGAGGTAATGCAGAATGAAAGAGTGTTATAGCGGTAAGATCAAGGATCTGCCTACCGCAGATGCCGGTACTCACATGCTTGGCGGCGAGAAGCGCATCGTGTTTGGCCCTGAGCGCTTTTGGCCCACCCATGTGATGCGGTGCTTTACCCTTCAGCCTGGCGGAATGGCGGCCAACAACCACCACCCCTGGGAGCACTGGTTCGTCTGCATCGGCGGCCACGGCAAATTCCAGGTAGGTGAGGATGTCTACGACATCGAAAACGGCACTTGGGTTTACGTTCCCCCGGAGGTGCCCCACGGCTTCTGGAACAGCTCCGAGTCGGAAGAACTGGTCTGCCTGTGTACCGTGACTGTGGAAGGAGATACCGACCCGCTGGCCGCGGTGAGAGGTTGCTGAGAAGGAGGGAAAAAGATGGCTCTGAATACCTATCATGTGGAGGCCGCTCGTAAAAACAATCTGCAGCTGGAGGTTCGGGCGCGGGATTTTCAGATCACCGTTGACGAGCCGGAGGCCTCCGGCGGTGACAACACCGGTATGAACCCGGTGGAACTGTTGTTGAGCAGCATCGCCTCCTGCCAGACCATTACCGCCTTGATTTTTGCGGATTTCTATGGAATCAAGATCGATGATATCCAGGTTGAGGTAGAAGGTTCCCTGGATCCCGACGGCTTTTCCGGTATGGATCCCACTGTACGGCCCGGGTTCCAGAACATCCGCTCCACCTTCCACATCAAGAGCAGCGCCCCCAAGGTGCAACTGCAGCAGCTGCTGAAGATGGTGGAAAAGCAGTGTCCGGTGGGCGACAGCGTATCCAACGGCGTGACTTTGGAAGCGCCTGTGCTTGAGGATCTGTGATGATGGAGATCAAAATGCCCCCTATCATGGGGAAAGCGCCCAATATTGTAGGAACGATTGCGGTGGAAAAGGACCAGTTCGTTTCGGAAGGACAGGTCTTGGCCAACGTGGAGACCGGTAAAGGGAATCGTCCCATCAAGGTGGGCAGCAGCGGACGGATTGCAGAGATCCTCTGCCAGGAAGGGCAGGAGGTCAAGGCGGGGCAGACGCTCTTCCTGCTGGATGAGATGGACGCGGATAATCTGCCCGCCGAACCGCTGAAGACAGAACTCTTTGTCATCGGCGGCGGCCCGGGCGGCTATGTGGCGGCGCTGTATGCCGCCAAATTCGGGATCTCCACGGTCCTGGCCGAGCAGAGCCGCCTAGGCGGTACCTGCCTGAATTGCGGCTGCATTCCCACCAAGGCTCTGATCCAGTCGGCTCATATGTACCAGACCATCAAGGCATGCGGAGAATTCGGCATTGCCGCTGAACCTCCCCGGCCCGATGGAGCGGCCATCTTCCGGCGCAAAGACCGGATCTGCGAGGAACTGAGAGCTGGGGTGGAGGGCCTTCTGCAAGCCGACGGAGTAACTGTGGTGGAAGGTCATGCCTCGTTTATCGGGGAGCACACTGCTGTTGTAACCCAGGGCAAGCGGGAGACCGAGGTTCACTTTGAACACGCCATCATTGCTACCGGTTCTACGCCCTCTGCGCCCTCCTTTGGCACACTGCTCCCGGACTCCGTTATGGATAGCGAGCGGGCTCTGAGTGCCGGTCACTTTGACCGTTCTGTAGTCATTATTGGCGGCGGCGTCATCGGAATGGAGTTTGCGTTCCTGTACCGCAGCATGGATATGCAGGTCTATGTGGTGGAGTACCTTGACCACATTCTGGGCAATGTGGATGCCGATGTCTCCGAGTTGATTGCAGCTCAGGCGGCGGAACGTGGTATCCGGATCTTTACCGGCAGCAAAGTGACCGGTATCCTGCGCTCCGATTCCGGTGAGACCCTGGTCACCTTTGAGCAGGACGGACAGATCCGTACCCTGGTAGCCCAGTCTGTGCTGACCGCCACCGGCCGACGTCCGGTCACGGACGGCCTGAATCTTGAGGCGGCCGGACCGACCGGGGCGCAGTGGCAATCAATGAACAGATGCAGACCAACGTGCCTCATATCTACGCCATCGGTGATGTGACCGGAAAGGTGGCTCTGGCTCACGGGGCTTCCCACCAGGGGATCGTCGCGGTGGATGCCATCCGCGGGTTCCCCCATGAGATGGACTATGACGCCATCCCCAGCGTGATCTTTACCGCGCCGGAAGCGGCCTGTGTGGGCAAGTCGGAACAGGCCTGCAAAAAGTCGGGGATTCCGGTCAGGGTGAGCAAATTCCCCTTCTCCGCCAATGGAAAGGCCAAGATCATGGGAGAGACTGTGGGCTTTGTCAAGCTGATCTGCCATGCCGAGAGCGGTATCCTGCTGGGCGGGGTCATTGTGGGGCCCGATGCTTCCGCGCTGATCAGTACCCTTACGACTGCGGTCACCCAGGGCTTAACCCATGAACAGCTGTCCCGGGTAATTTTTGCCCACCCCACTACTTCGGAAGCCATTCATGAGGCGGATCTGGGGCTGTCGGTGGGAATGCTGCACTATCAGGGCTGACGGGCCATGGGACAGATCATTCTTTCTGCCCGGACAGACCCGGCAGAGAACCTAGCGCTGGAGGAGACCTTGCTGTTTACGCCCAGGCGGGAGCCCTGGCTCTATCTGTGGTGCAACCGACCGGTGGTGGTCATCGGACGCAATCAGAATCCCTATCTGGAGTGCTCTTTGGATCAACTGGAGCAAACTGGGGTTCCGGTGGTGCGCCGCCTGTCAGGCGGCGGTGCGGTCTATCATGATCTGGGCAATCTGAACTATACCTTCTTCTGTCCGGAGGAGCAGATGGACATTCAGCACCAGACCAATGTGATCCGGCGGGCGCTGGAAGACCTGGGGATTACAGCTACCTTTTCCGGAAGAAATGATCTGCTTGTGGAAGGCCGAAAGATTTCTGGAGCGGCGTATTACACGGAAAACGGCTGTGCCTATCATCATGGGACCCTTTTGATTGATGTGGATCTGGAGCAGATGGCACAGGCCTTGACACCATCCGGGCTGAAGCTGAAGACGAAAAGCATTTCGTCAGTACGGCAGCGGGTGGCAAATTTGAAAGAAATCAATCCAAATCTGACTATGACTGCTGTGGCCCAGGCGCTGATGGCACGTTTTCAAGCGGAATATGGCGCGGCAGAGGTCAGAACCTGGGACTTTGAAGTATGCCCCCCAGAGCATCTGGAGCGCTACCGCAGCGCGGCATGGAATCTGGGCGATTGTCCCGCCTATGATGCGGCACTGGAGGTGCCTGTGGCCGGAGGTGTTGTTCGGGTCATGGCCCATGTGGTGCAGGGAGCTATCACAAAAGCATCTCTGTCCTCGGATCTGCTGGAGGCCCTTTCGGTGCTTTGTCTGGAGCAGGCTCTGACAGGCTGCCTGTTTACGGCAGAGGCAATTTCAGAACGGCTGGAGAAATATCTCCGGCCCTCAACAAATACAACAAGGGAGAAATGAGTCATGGACGTTTATAAGAGACTGGAAGAGCTGGACATCAAGCTGCTGGACCCCACCCCCAAGGGCGGAATCTACAGCACAGTGCAGCCCTACGGTGGGCATCTGCTGTATGTGTCCGGCACGGCGCCCCACAACAAGGTGGATGAGAATATGTGCGGCAAGCTTGGCAGTGAGTACACCATCGAGGAGGGGCAGGAGGCATCCAGAAGATGCATGCTGAATATCCTGTCCAACCTGCATCATGAGCTGGGGGATCTGAACAGAATCAAGAAATTTGTTAAGATCCTGGGCTTTGTTGCCTCTGCTCCGGATTTCTATGAGCACCCTCAGGTGATCAACGGCGCCTCCCAGATGCTGAAGGATGTGTTCGGCGAGGAGGCCGGCCTGCCGGCCCGTTCGGCCATCGGCGTGGCTGCCCTGCCCTGGAATATCCCGGTGGAGATCGAATGCATCGTGGAGCTGAAACCGTAATATAGGGAGGCGGCTCTATGGATAAGGAAAATGAACGCTATGCTGCCTATGTCAGTATTCTGAAGGAAGAGCTGATTCCCGCGATGGGATGTACGGAGCCCATCGCGCTGGCCTATGCGGCGGCGAATGCTGCCCAGGTGCTGGGCACAGCCCCTGACAGGGTGGTGGTGGATGCCAGCGGCAGCATCATCAAAAACGTAAAATCGGTGATCGTACCCAACACCAACCACCTCAAGGGCATTCCTGCGGCGGTAGCAGCAGGTATTGTGGCCGGAAAGCCGGAAAAGCGACTGGAGGTTATCTCCTCTGTGACACCGGCGGATATTGAAGCCATTAAGCAATTTTGGGAAACCCGTGAGATCGAAGTCCGCCATGTGGACAACGGCTTTACCTTTGAGATCATCGTCACGCTGTATCACGGAGATTCCTATGCCAAGGTGCGCATTGTCAACTATCACACCAATATCGTGCTGATTAAGAAGGATGGGCAGATCCTGTACCAGGCCAAGGCGGAAGGCGAAAGCGAAGAAGGCCTTACCGACCATAGCCTGCTGAATATGGCGGACATCTGGGACTTTATTAACACCGTGGACGTGTCGGACATCAAAGAGGCGCTGGACCGGCAGATCGACTACAACTGGGCCATTGCGCAGGCAGGTATCCAAGGCGATTACGGCGCCAACATCGGCAAAGTGCTACTGTCGACGGATCAGTCGGTGGCCACCCGGGCCAAAGCCATGGCGGCAGCGGGTTCTGATGCCAGAATGAGCGGATGTGAGCTGCCGGTTGTCATCAATTCCGGCAGCGGTAACCAGGGCATCACTGTTTCCGTCCCCGTAATCGTATACGCCAAGGAGCGGAATGTGAGCCGGGAGACCCTTTATCGTGCCCTAGCCCTTTCCAACCTGACCGCCATCTATCAAAAGACGCCAATAGGCCGCTTGTCCGCCTATTGCGGTGCAGTCAGTGCCGGTGCTGGTGCTGGTGCCGGCATTGCCTATCTGTGCGGCGGCGGTTTCGAGGAGGTGGCTCATACGGTGGTAAACGCATTGGCCATTGTCTCCGGTATTGTATGTGACGGTGCCAAACCTTCCTGCGCGGGAAAGATCGCCGCAGCAGTGGATGCCGGTATTCTGGGCTATCAGATGTATCTGCATGGTCAGCAATTTTATGGAGGCGACGGTATTGTCACCAAAGGTGTAGATGCTACTATCCAAAATGTGGGGCGGCTCGGTAAGGAAGGTATGAAGGAGACAAACGAGGAGATCATAAAAATAATGATCGGCTGCTGAGTTCAGGCACCCGAGGCATTTTATTTGTAACCGGAGAATAGAAGTAAGCGTCAAATGGCAATAGCGCCAGCCTGTATCTTGGGCTGGCGCTATTGCCATTTGACGCTTACACCTCTTCCTATTGACCGCCGTGTATGGCTCAGACGCGGGCAAAATGTAGTGAAACGGCTGCACTGTGTAGTCGAACATCTGCAGGACGGCAGATAAACATCTTCATACTGTAACCGCCGCAAAAATAATATGAATGCCTACTGTATAAAATCGGCCTATGCAGCTCGTAGGCCGAAATCTGAGAGAATTACGAGGGTTATCCCCATAACCTTCTCAAACGCGCCGTAATTCTCGTTATATTGACCGAAATCTTATTTTTCTTGTAAAAATACCCCGTAATTAACACGAGATCTCCCGTCTGCCCCCCGTGTTAATTACGGGGGCAGACTGCAGCACAGTCCTTTTTGCAGGGTATCCATAGTACATATTTCCATGTATATCCCGAGGAGGTGTTCTGATTGACAGTCAATGCCAAGAAAACGCCGCCGAAGATAGAGATGGAGTAAAAATTCGTCAGCACTACATACATTGTAACCGAATATTTTGTTTCCAAAGGCTCTACTGTTTTCGAAAAATCCGCCGTCTGCTTGACAATGATAAATGAGAATACCAAGAGCGCATCCACGTCGATGCTAAAAAGGGTTTGGGAGGTCTGCCTAAGATCGTTTGGAAAATCTCCAGCCTAAAAGGGCATCCGCTGGTCTCATTCTGTCTAAAACATCTTTATCTGATGGCAGGGGAGGTGCAGGGCCTCCCTTTGTATCTATTTTCAAGACAGATAGTACAAGAGCGAACGAAGACGCGACCAGGCAGTTTCATCCCAGTCGTGATCCATGGCCAGGTGGAAGTGCGGTACACTGTCCAGCGCACCGTCCACCCAGCTCCAGCCCTTTGGCCAACCGGTACCGGCCATTGGCCCCGGCAAACCCGGGCAGAAGGCGGTCTGCGGCGGAGCGCACAGCAGAAGATCTCCGGTAAGAAGCGCCCGGAACAGCAGATCCGGCGTCGGGCCGCAGGTGGCGGAGAACGCCGCCGCCACGGCGGCGTTTTCCCAGGACCTGGAGGCCCTGGGAATCCTCTACCTCTACGTGAACGCCCCACAGAAGCTCCAGCGTGGGAGGCGCTGCTCCCGACCGGGGTGGAGGAGTACGGCAACGAGAGCGCCGACGCGTTCCTGGAGGAGCTGGAGCGGCAGGGAACGGACTATGTGGATCTGCGTCCCCTGTTTGAGGAGAACGGCATCTACTCCAACTGGTTTTCCGCACCGACCACCACTGGAAGCCGGAGGCGGCCTTTTTCGCCTGGCAGGCGCTGACGGACGAGCTGGAGGGGCGGTACGGCCTGGCCGCCGACCCGGCCCTCACCGATCCGGCCAACTGGGATACCCGTGTGCTGGAGCACTTCTTCCTGGGCAGCCAGGGCAAGCGGGTGGGCTCCCTCTACGCCGGGGCGGACGACATCACGCTCTATACCCCAAAATTCGATTCCGAGCTGACCTATTCCTGCCCCGCCTACGGCTTTACCCGCATCGGCCCCTTTGAGACGTCGGTGTGCTTTCCCGAGCGGGTGGCCCGGCAGGACTGGTTCAACGGCAACCCCTATACCTACTACGCCGGCGGCGACTACCCCATCGCCACCATCACCAACCACAAAAATCCGGACGGGCCGCGGGTGGTGCTGCTGCGGGACTCCTTTGCCTGCGCCCTCACCCCCTTCCTGGCCCTGTCCTGCTCGGAGCTGACCACCATTGATCTGCGGTATTTCGAGGGGGATTTGCTGGACACCATCGCGGGCCTGGAGCCGGATATAGCCCTCACCCTCTACACTGCGAGCACCACCCGGCTGGACAACCTGTTCCAATATGAACATACGGAGGAATGAGCCTTGACCATACAGAGACACCCCTCCCTCCGGCGGCTGGACTGGCACTATATGGCCATGCAGATCGGCTTTTGGGCCATGTTTGCCTCCATCGTGGGCTATCAGACCGCCCTGCTGCTGGACCGGGGCTTTTCCAACGGGGAGGCCGGGCTGATGACCTCGGTGCGCTGCCTGGCGGGCATTGTGTGCCAGCCCTGCTGGGGCTTTGCCGACCGGCACCCGGAATTCCCCCTCAAGCGTATCGTCTCCCTGTCCATGCTCCTCTCCCTGGGGGTGAGCGTCTGGTACTGGCTCGCCCCGGGCATGGGGCTGGGGGAGACCGCCCTGGTGTGGGCGGTCATCGGCGGGCTGGAGGTGTCCTCCTACCCCCTCATGGACGCCATGGCCATCCAGTTCATCAACGACGGCGTCCCCATCCGCTACAGTCTGGGCCGGGGACTGGGCTCCCTGGCCTAGGCCCTGACCTGTGTGTTCCTGGGCTTCCAGGTGGGGCGCTCCGGGGTGGAGAGCACGCTGCTCACCCATGTGGTGCTGGTCGCGGCGGAGATCGCCCTGGTGGCCACCTACCCGCCCTACCGGGGCAGGCCCCGCGCCCGGGATGCGGAGGGGCCGAGGCCACAGTCGGCCCTGGCCCTGCTGCGGTCCAATCCGTCCTTTACCCTGATGCTGGCCGGGGTGCTGCTGAGCCTGACGGCGGTGCTCCCCCTGTCCAACTTCCTGGTCAACATCGTCACCAGCCGGGGCGGCACCGATGCCGACTTGGGCCTGGCCATGTTTGTGATGGGGGCCTTCGAGCTGCCCACCGCCTTCCTTTTCCCAAAGCTGCTCCGCCGGTTCGGCAGCGGGCGGCTGCTGCTCATCAGCGCTGTGTTCGGCACCCTCAAGGCCGTGGCGCTGCTGTGTACCTTCAACTACGCCGGCGTCCTGCTGGCCGGCTGGACCTTGGATATGGGCGACGCAAACTGGATGCTCCTCTTCACCCTTCCCAAACAGGGGGAATGGTGCATGATATCTGCGGATTTTTTGTAAGCATACGGAGAGACTGGACACCCGATGGAGGGATAAAAGCATGAATATGAGAAAGACAAAGATCATCTGCACCCTTGGCCCTGCGGTGGACCATGCGGAGACCATTGAACGGCTGATCCGGACCGGCATGAACGCTGCCCGCTTCAACTTCTCTCACGGCAGCCACGCCGAGCAGTTGGCCCGGCTGAATATGTTCAAGAAGGTGCGGGACACCCTGGGCGCCCCCGTGGCCACCATTCTGGACACCAAGGGCCCTGAAATCCGTATAAAGACCTTTGCCGACGGCCCCGTGACTCTGGAGCAGGGCCAGGGATTTATCCTGACCACCGATGACGTGCCCGGCGACGGCCGCCGGGTGAGTGTCACCTATGCCAACCTCCACAAGGAGGTGGGGCCCGGCTGCCGCATCCTGGTGGACGACGGCCTCATCGAGCTGCGGGTCCAGAAGGTAGAGGGCCACGAGATCCACTGTGAGGTGGAAAACGGCGGCCCCCTGTCCAGCAACAAGTCCATTAACATACCTGATGTGCACATTCTGTTGCCCTCCCTCACCGACAAGGACCGGGAGGATCTGAAGTTCGCCGTGGACAACGACTTCGACTTCATCGCCGCCTCCTTCGTGCGCAAGGCCAGCGACGTGGAGGACATCCGCGCCGAACTGCGCAAGCACGGCGGCGACAATATCCGCATCATCGCCAAGATCGAGAACCGGGAGGGCGTTGAGAACCTGGAGGGCATCATCGCCGCCTCCGACGGCATCATGGTGGCCCGGGGCGATCTGGGCGTGGAGATCCCCGCCCACGAGGTGCCCATCCTCCAGAAGAAGATGATCAAGGCCACCATCCGGGCCGAGGGCATGTAAGCCGACCGCACCAGAACCCGAAACCCAAAACGCCTGGATTCCGAAACGGAATCCAGGCGTTTTTTGCGTCAGGGCCAGTGGGCGCTAGGAGGCGTGCTGGGACACCCAGAGGCAGGCGTGCTCCAGAAAGCGGGACACGGCTGGGGAGAGGGGGCCGGGGCGAACCGCGGTCGCGATATCCCGGTACTGGGGCGGATCCAGCGGGATGCAGGCCACCCGGTAGGGGATGCGCCCCAACATGAGTTCGCTCATGATGCTGACGCCCAGGCCGCTCTCGACCAGAGAGGCGATGGTGTAGCTGTCCTTGGTGTAGTAGCGGATATTGGGCTTCACATTGCAGGAGGTGAATATGTTGGTCATGTCGCGGTCGCGGGTCTCCTGAATGGGGATAAAGTCATCCTGGGCAAAGCGCGAGATGGGATAGCAGTCCGCATGGGCCAGGGGGTGGTCTATGGGCAGCACGGCGCAGAGGGGATCCCGCTTGAGAAAACGGGTGCACAGGGGCGGCTTGGTGTGGAGGTTCAGCGGGAGGGTGAGGAAGGCGCAGTCCACCTCGCCCTGAATGAGCATGGACTCCACGGAGCTGTATTCCAGATCAAACGTGAGCTGAATATCCATCTTGGGATAGAGCTCCAGAAAGGAGCGGATAATCTGCGGCAGCCACTGGATAGCGACGCTGTGGAAGGCGCCCACACGGATGGCGCCCCCCTCCAGACCCAGCAGCTCATCCACAGAGTTTTCCAGCTCCCGCTGGGCGGCGCATACGGAGCGGATGCGGGGAAGCAGGTGCTTGCCCTCGGGCGTGAGACTGACGCCGACCCGCCCGCGGATCAAAAGCGGAACGCCCCATTCGCGCTCCAGATCGGCGATGACCCGGCTCACCGCGGGCTGCGTATAGCCGAGAAATTCGGCCGCCTGCGTGATGTTTCCCAGCTCTACGGTTTTCAAAAAGACCTCATATTTGGATAATTCCAAACAATCCCACCTCCATACAGAATGCTTATGGAAGCAATACAGATGTTTAATTTGTCAAACAGATAGCTAAATCGTACAATGGTGATGAAAAAAAGTCAAGAGCAGATGGCGAAAATGACAGGAGGAGAACCATTATGCTGGAACACATTCAGAAGAGTGCGGAGGAGGTGGCTGCGCGGGTGGTCGCGCACCGCCGAACGCTGCACCAGATTCCGGAGGTCGGTCTGGAGCTGCCCCAGACGGCGGACTACGTCCGGAAGGTGCTCACGGAGCTGGGATACCGGCCGGAGAACATCGGCATCTCCGGGGTGGTGGCCACCCTGGGACAGGGGGAGCGCACCCTGCTGCTCCGGGCCGATATGGACGCGCTCCAGGTAGAGGAGTGCAACACCCTTCCCTTCCGCTCCACCAACGGGAATATGCACGCCTGCGGCCACGACATGCATACGGCGATTCTGCTGGGGGCGGCCGAGGTGCTCAAGCGGCATGAGCAGGAGCTTGGGTGCAGGGTGAAGCTGGTATTCCAGCCGGGCGAGGAGCTGGGAACCGGGGCGGAGTCCCTGGTGAAGGCCGGCCTGCTGGAAAACCCCAGGGTGGACGCCGCCGCCGCCCTCCATGTGGACTCCACAATCGAGGTGGGCGAGTGCTCCTACTGCACCGGCGTGGCCACCTCCGACATCTACGACATCTTCATCCAGCTCCGGGGCAAGGGCGGACACAGCTCCCGGCCGGAGGAGACCGTCAACGCCCTGGCGGCGGCGAACGCGGTATACAACGCCATGAGCGGGCTGGTACAGCGGGAGGTCAGCGGCTTTGACACCGCCATTCTGGCCCTGTGCTCCATGCACGCCGGCAGCCAGAAGAACCCCAACATCATCCCGGAGCTGTGCGAAATGGCGGGAACGCTGCGCTGCTACGACCGGAAGCTGGGGGAGCGCCTGGTGGAGCGCATCCATGAGATTGTGGAGCGGGAGGCCGCCAGCTACCGGGCCGAGGGGAGTGTGGAGACCCTGCTGACCCCGTCCTTGACTGTGGATCCCGCGCTGGCGGAGCGCCTGGATCCGGCCCTCCGGTCGGTCTTCGGCGCGGAGCATGTGACCCACACCTCGCAGCCGCTGACCGGCAGCGAGGACTTCTCCTACATCGCCCAGGAGGTACCGGCGTTCTTCTGCTGGGTGGGGGCGGGCAAGCCGGGCAATCCCCCCCTGCACAACCCCAACGTCATTCTGGACGAGCGGGCCCTGGACTATGGAGTCAAGACGATGGCGAGCCTGCCCTTCTTCTGGGCGGGAGGCCCCGCCACCTGACCGTACCTACACCACACCAGAGAGGAGATTTGAGATGAGATTGGATCAAAAGAAAAAGAAGTCCTTCCAGCTGCCCCACGTGATGGTTATCCTGATTGGCATCATGCTGGTGGTTACCATCATGTCCTTCTTCATCCCCAGCGGACAGTTTGGTGTGCACCCGTCAAGTAGACAGCGAAATAATTTGTTGCGCATGAAAATCCTTCCTGCATACCATATGGTGCTGGGTGCTATGCAGCCAGTAGACGGTCATGGACTTCCATAGGTCCCGCACAGGCCGCGCTGGGGCGGTGGAAGTTAATAGGTGATGTACTCCTGGATCATCTTGACCAACTGCTCCCGGCTGGTGAACCGCCTGCCATAGTAGCGCTCCCGCTTGAGGATGCCCCAGAAGCCCTCCATGGGGCCGTTGTCAATGCACTTTCCCACCCGGGACATACTCTGTGTAATGCCAGCTGCAGCCAGCTTGTCATGGAAGATCTGAGTGGTATAGGCGCTGCCCCGGTCGCTGTGGGCAGAGGGCGGGCTCCGGATTGCCCTCAATGCCTGAGCCAGAGTGCGATGGACCAAGGCAGCGTCGTTGGTCCCGGATGACAAAGGAAACGATGCGCCGGTCACTGGATCCATGGCGCTCAGGTAGAGCTTGCGCATGTTGGTGCCCGTATATGGTAGTGAAGCTCCGTCACATCGGTGAGCCACTTTTCGTTGGGGCGGTCGGCAAAATGGCGGTCCAACACATTCTCCGCCAGCTGTCGGGGATGATGCCGCCCGAGTGCAGCCATGTGGGGCATGTTTTACCACAGACTGAATCAAGGCCACGGCAGATGCGCAGTGTCCGCTTATCGTTGATTGACCGGCGTATGGTAATACTTGTCCAAATCGTCCCGAATGCGGCGGTATCCCTTGTCTGGGCTCTCCCGGTGGATCTCCTGCACCAACTGGGCGATGCGCTGATTCTCGGCGACGCGGCTGGCTGTCAGGCGCCACTGGTAATGGCCCGGGAGATATGCAGTGCACGGCAGGCTGGCCCCAGGAAATCCCTCGTTTTCCGTACCGTGCGCACCGCTTTACTGCTGTTCCTGCCGAAACTGCCTCAGCGATCCCCCTTTCCAGCTCTTGCACTTTTTTTCGCAGATACAGTTCCATTTTCAGCAATTCATTCTCCTTCTTCAACCGGGCGTTCTCGATCCGCAGGGCCTCATCCCGCTCCGGGGCGTTTGGTCCGCCAGGCGCTTGCCACGCCGGTCCTCAATCCCGGGACCCAACTCCTGATACTTTTCACCCAGCTCCGCAGCGTCTGTACGGCTACTTGGTGCCTGCGCCACCTCTTGGAGCGCCCGGCCGCCCTCCAGACAGGCTAGCACCGCCTCCAGCCGTTCCTCTATGGTGTGGTCGTTCCTCATGATAGTTCCTCCTCTTTCTCTCTTGGTTTCTCTCATGATACGCCTTTACCCAGTCCAATACCAGATTCCCGGAGCGCCAATGATACTTTTCCGTGGCCATGGAACTGCCCTGACCGGACAGGTACTCCTCCGCCCCTTGGCGCTTAGTCTCGCTGTACTTCCGTTTGGAGCGATTCCATTCTCCTCAATGCCGAAATTCCCTCCGAGCGATACCGGCTGATCCAACTCTCCATGGTGGTGTGCCCCACTCCGGCCCGACGCGCCGCTTCCCGCATACGCAGCCGTCCTGCAAGATATTCCTCCACCAGCGAGACTTTTCCTCAAAAGCAACTTCTTTCGTTTGCCCATCCTGTATTCACTCCCAATGTTATTTTCCTGTCTGCTTTATTGGGAGCATACCAGTTCGTCCGGGACGCCAACGGCGCCGTGGATCCCACACAGTTCAGCTATGTGGAAAATGAGAATCCCATTTCCTTCTTCGACTTCTTCTACGCCATCCCCCACGGAATTGTGGAGTCGGCCAACATCATTGTCTCCATCATGGTGATCTCCGGCGTGCTCTACGTGATTGAGCAGACGGGCGCCATTGCGGCGGGGCTTCAGCGGCTCACCGTGGTGGCAAAGGGGAAGGAAATTGTGGTCGTCCTCTTCCTGACCTTCATTTTCGGTATCCTGGGCGTGATCGGCTGGGGCGAGGACGCCCTGCCCTTTATCCCCATGGTGGCCAGCCTGGCCCTGGCGCTGGGCTATGACCGGATTGTGGGCGTGGGCATTGTCCAGCTGGGCGTCTGTATCGGCTTTACCACCGGCGCCTTCAACATCTTTACCACCGGCATCTGCCAGGAGCTGGCGGGCATCAGCATTTTCTCCGCCTGGGGCTTCCGGCTCATCGAATTCCTGGTGTGCTTCGTGGTGCTCTCCCTCTTCCTGATCTCCTACTGCCGCAAGATCAAGCGCGCCCCCTCCAAGAGCGTCATGCCCAACTTCCTGGAGGAGCAGCAGCAGGAGCAGAAGATCATGAGCGAGCGGGTTCCCATGACCGCCCGCCGCATCGCCACCCTGGTGGTTCTGCTGCTGGCCTTTGTGGGACAGGCCGTGGCGCGGTACAGTTCAGGGACATCAGCGGACTGTATATCATCGTGGCGGTGGTCGTGGCCATCATCAACGGCATCAACCCCAGCAAGGTCTGCGTGGACTTCATCAAGGGCACCACCACCGTGATCTCCGCCGTCATCGTCATCGGCGTGGCACGAGCCATCTATCTGCTGATGGAGCAGGCGCAGATGGTGGACACCATCATCCACTCCCTGGCGACCCTGTTCGAGGGGAAGAGCCCCTTCGTTATCATCCTGCTGCTCTATCTCTTTGTCATTGCGTTCAACTTCTTCGTGGTCTCGGCCAGCGGAAAGGCGTTCATCCTCTTCCCCATGCTCAAGCCCCTGGCCGATATTCTGGGCATCAATCAGCAGGTGGTGGTTACCACCTTCCAACTGGGCGACGGCTTTACCAACTACATCTTCCCCTCGGCCGGCGCGCTCATGGCCTCCCTGGAGCTGGGCGGCGTCACCTATCAGCAGTGGCTGAAATTCGCCGGAAAGATCATTTTCACGCTGGTTCTGGTGGGTGCAGGCTTTGTCTCCAACCACCAGTTTAACCCCGTCCAGGCCGCGGCCGCGCAGCCACTGGAAGAAGCTGACCCAGCTGGACTTGTCCTCTTTCATCCCCTCGGCGGCAGAACCTCACGGTATCCGTCCTCATTCCTGCAATCGCCACCAGAATGGCCACAGTTTTCAAACTCTC
>SCPN01000867.1_pt1 | contig 38292 bp, 45 predicted proteins | sample 6106831 | NCBI WGS metagenome assembly SCPN01 (sample SAMN10720447, study PRJNA508395) | human gut metagenome | isolation source: Participant 1, 0 month | reverse complement strand
AATGGAGTCTATTTCCCGTCCGAATATTGGTTACTGGCAGGATGCATGGAGACGAATCCGCAAGAATAAGATTGCATTCTTCTCATTGTGCCTGATTTGGAATTTTAGTGTATCATATGATCTTTGTTCCAATGTTCAGCAAATATGACATTGCAACACAGAGTGTGGCAGAGATGAACCAGAGCTTTTCAAAAGCACATTGGTTTGGAACAGACTCTCTTGGACGTGATCTCTGGGTTCGTGCATGGTCTGGTGCGAGAGTATCTCTGACAATTGGTTTTGCAGCCAGCATCATCAATGCAATCGTTGGATCTATCATGGGTGGTATCTCAGGATTCTACGGTGGCAAGATCGATATGGTTATCCAGCGTGTTGTTGACGTATTATACGGAATCCCAAGTCTGATCGTTACCATTCTTCTTATGGTAGTTGTTGGTAACGGTGTACACTGTTTGATTCTTGCTATGTGTTGCGTCGGATGGATCGGTGGATGTCGTTTCGTTCGTGGTGAAGTATTAAAACTGAGAGAATCTGATTTCGTATCTGCAGCCAAGATCCTTGGTGTGCCGGATATCGTAATCATTGTAAAACATATTTTACCGAATATCATGGGACTTATCATTACAAACCTGACAATGGCTATTCCGGGAGCTATTTTCCAGGAGGCATTCCTGAGCTATATCGGTCTGGGTATCAAACCACCGAACTGCAGCTGGGGTGTACTTGCAAAAGACGGAATCGCACAGCTGAGAATTCATCCGTACCAGGTATTTGTACCGGCATTCCTGATTTGTACAACAATGCTTGCGCTGAATCTTCTTGGTGATGGACTTCGTGATGCATTTGACCCGAAACTTAGAGGAACCGAGTAGGAAGGAGTATAGAAGATGGAAAATTTATTGGAAGTAAAAAATCTGCAATTCTCTTTCCGTACATACGGTGGAGTTGTAAAAGCTGTTCGTGATGTCAGCTTTGAAGTCCGTCCGGGAGAAATTCTTGGTATAGTTGGAGAATCCGGATGTGGAAAGAGTGTTACCTCTCAGTGTCTGATGAGACTGAATCCGGAACCGCCTGGATTTTTTGAAGGCGGAGAGATTCTTTATAAAGGAAAAGATGTTCTGAAAATGAACAAAAAAGAACTTCGTCAGTTCCGTGGAAAAGAGATCAGTTATATTTTTCAGGATCCTATGACCTCATTGAACCCGACAATGCGTATCGGAAAACAGATTGAAGAAGTATTCGTCGGAAGAAAAGGTATGAGTGCGGCTGAGAAAAAAGCAAAAGCACTTGAAATCCTTAAAATGGTAGGTATCTCTGATGGAGAACGCCGTTACAAACAGTATCCACATGAACTTTCAGGTGGTATGAAACAGCGTGTTATGATCGCGATCGCTCTGGTAGGAAGCCCGAGCATCGTTATTGCCGATGAGCCGACTACTTCTTTGGATGTTACAATTGAAGCACAGATTCTTGATGTACTGAAAAATCTTCAGAAAACACTTGGGACATCTATTATCCTGATCACACATGACCTTGGTGTTATCGCAAAGCTTTGCGACCGTGTACTGGTTATGTATGGAGGAAAGATCGTAGAACGTGGATCTGTAGATGAGATTTTCTATGATACAGCACATCCTTACACAAAAGGACTTATGCATTCAATTGCCAAACTGGATACAGCAAAAGGCCACAAATTGCAGCCAATCGAAGGAACACCTCCGGATCTGTTTGCACCTCCGAAAGGATGTCCGTTCGCAGCAAGATGTGAATACTGCATGGAAATCTGTAAAGATATGCCACCACAGACTTATGAGCTTTCAAAAGAACATGAAACCTGTTGCTGGCTGCAGCATGAATATGCACCGGATACAGACATGAGAAGAAAAGTAACTGAGAAAGGAGAGGTGTAAAATGGAAAATACAGAAAAAAAACAGCCTCTCGTACAGGTGAAAAACTTATGTAAATATTTTGAAATCAGCCGTAAAGAAACCTTAAAAGCGGTTGATGATCTTACATTTGATATTTATAAAGGTGAGACAGTCAGCCTGGTAGGTGAGTCCGGCTGTGGTAAATCTACAACAGGACGTACCATGATCAAGTTATACAATCCGACTTCGGGAAATGTATATTATGATGGAAAAGATATTTTCAAATACAATCATGCAGAGCAGAAAGAATTCTGTAAGAAGGTACAGATGATTTTCCAGAACCCGTATTCATCACTGAACCCACGTATGACTGTTAAGGATATCGTTGGAGAAGGTCTGAAACAACATGGAATGTCAACAAAGGATGCAGATGCAAAAGTAGAGCAGCTGCTTGCTACAGTTGGTCTTAATAAAGATCATATGTCACGTTTCCCACACGAATTCTCAGGTGGACAGAGACAGCGTATCGGTATCGCACGTGCTCTTTCTGTTGATCCGGAATTCATCATCTGTGATGAGCCGATTTCAGCTCTTGATGTGTCTATCCAGGCACAGGTTATCAATATGCTGAAAGAACTGCAGGAAGAAAGAGGACTGACTTACCTGTTTATCGCGCATGACCTTAGTGTCGTAAAATATATTTCTGACCGTGTAGTTGTTATGTACCTCGGAACAATGGTCGAGACTGCTGAGACAGATGAACTTTATGCTCATCCGATGCATCCATATACACAGGCACTGCTTTCTGCAATCCCGGAAGCAGATCCGAATAAAGCAAAAGCGAACCAGCGTATTCCGATCAAGGGTGAGATCCCAAGCCCGATCAATCCGAAGAACTGCTGTCGTTTCGCTGAGAGATGTCAGCATGCGACAGAACGTTGCTTTAAGGAAATGCCGCAGATGAAAGAGATTGCTCCTGGACATAAGGTGGCATGCCATCTTGTAGAAGATAAATAAAAAGTAGTAATATAATAAAGAAGGCGAAGGACTTAAGAAGAGTTCTTCGTTTTCTTTTTGTTTTATGAGAAATTCCGATGGAACTTTCTGTGAAAAAACACTATATGCCTTGGCAGATTAAAAAATTTCCAGAAGAATTGTGCAGAATCACAAAATACGGATTGACACGAAAATATTGACAATATAAGGTAAAAACGATATTATATAGAGATGTAATTGTAATTAAAGTGTCATATCGTGTAATAGTTATGTAACAAATGAAAGTGAGTGTATATGGAACAGAGAAAATCAGCAAGGAGAAGATCGTCTGATGGAACTTCTAATAGAAATATGCGAAGTATCAATAACAGCAGAGAAGTAAGCAGACGGGCTAAGGGGAAGAACCGGTATGCTTATGAAGAAGACCGAAGATCTGCCCGATATTATGATGATGAGGAAGATTACTACCGAGAACGACCGAAAAAGAAATCATCTTTGAATGATAAGAAGAAAAGAAGACCGGAAGAAGACTATCAGAATATAAGAAAGATGTCTGACCCGGAGAATAATAAGAATCGTAAAAATAAACGGCGTAGAGGAAGAAAGAAAAATCGGGTAAGCAGAACGATTGGAATTATACTTGTAATTATCCAGTTTATTCTGTCTGTAGTACTTGCAGTGAATGTGATGCTGTTCAATGTACTTACTTCTACTTATTTCCTGGTACTGATCGGAGTACTGCTGATCCTGCTTGGAATTACCTTGCTGACACAGATAGCGGCAAAAGGAAAAGGAATTGGCGGAAAGATATTCTGTATACTGATCTGCATCATTCTGGGAGTGGGTTCTTTCTATATAGGAAAAGTAAATAATGCATTCCAGAAGATTACCGGAAGCAATAAGAAAACAAGTTCCATGGTAGTTGCGGTAAAGGCGGATGATAATGCAGATACTTTATCAGCAGCAGCCGGATATACATTTGGTGTTCAGTATGCGACTGGTGGAGACCAGACGAAGTCGGCAGTCAAACAGATTGAAAAGGAACTGGGACAGAACATTACTCTTCAGGAATACAGTAATCTGGGAGAAGAAGCACAGGCATTATATGACGGAGAAGTAGATGCGATTATCTACAACTCAGCTTACAGTAATATTATCAAGGAACAGTATTCAACCTTTACAAAGGATACAAAGGTTATTTATAAGCACAATATTGTTGTTGAAATTGAAAGCGATACATCTGATGAAAGCGTTACAAAGCCATTTGCGGTTTATTTGAGTGGTATTGATACAAATGGTGATATCACAGAACAAGGACGAAGCGATGTCAATATCGTAGCGGTTGTCAATCCGACGAGCCATCAGGTATTACTGATTACGACCCCTAGAGATTATTATGTACCAATCCCGGGAGTATCCGGAGGACAGGACGACAAACTGACACATGCAGGAATCTATGGTGTGGATGTGTCTATGCAGACGCTGGAAGAACTTTATGATACAGATATCGAATTTTTCGGAAGAGTTAATTTTACATCTATGACCAGTGTGGTTGATGCACTTGGCGGACTGGATGTTGAATCAGATCTCGAATTTGATACAGGATGGGAGTCGGGTGCAGAGATTCATGTAAATGAAGGAATGAATCATTTTGATGGTATTAGTGCACTTGCTTTTTGCCGTGAACGTCAGGCACTGCCAGACGGGGACAACGGAAGAGGAGTCCATCAGCAGGCAGTTATCACTGCAATCATTAAAAAGATGATGTCACCGGCAATGCTCCGTGGGGCAAGCGATATTATTGAAAGCGTCAGCGATGGTGTGGATACGAACTTTACTTCCAGCCAGATCCAGTCGCTGATCAAGACTCAGCTCAGAACCAATGCAAAATGGAATATTTATTCCGTGGCAGCGGATGGAACCGGGGGAACAGATATCTGCTATTCTTCAGGAGATGAAGAGCTTTATGTAACGTATCCGGATGAAAATTCAGTGGCTGAGATCATTGGATTGATCAAAAAAGTAAAAGACGGAGAAATAATCGAAGGATCCGTAAGTACAGAATAAAAATGAAGAAAAAGTCAAGGTATGATTTGGAAAATATTTTTCAGAATACCTTGACTTTTTTTTTGCAATATACTACAATAAACAAGCGTGCGAAAAACGATGCACTGTTTTTCTGCGCATTTTAAACAGAACTTGTTTAAAATCGTAACCAATTATTACTTCATAGGAGGTGAAAGAAATGCCAACATTTAACCAGTTAGTAAGAAAAGGACGTCAGACATCTGTAAAGAAATCTACAGCACCGGCACTCCAGAAAGGATACAATTCTTTGAAGAAAAGAGCTACAGACACATCTGCACCACAGAAGAGAGGTGTGTGTACAGCAGTTAAGACAGCTACACCGAAGAAACCGAACTCAGCTCTTAGAAAGATCGCCAGAGTACGTCTTTCCAACGGAATCGAAGTAACAAGTTACATCCCAGGAGAAGGACACAACCTTCAGGAGCATAGTGTTGTTCTGATCCGTGGTGGTAGAGTAAAAGATTTACCTGGTACAAGATACCATATCGTTCGTGGTACACTTGATACAGCAGGTGTTGCAAAGAGACGTCAGGCTCGTTCTAAATACGGAGCAAAGAGACCAAAAGACGCAAAGAAATAAGCACTTGATTTTAGTGTAAAACGAAACTAAATCGTATCACAAACAGAACTATGAGAATAGTTGGTTGCGGGTTTAATTCAGATATCGCCTGCCACGTGGCAGGCATCGGAGATTGTCCCGCCAACGATACACATAGAAAGACACATGTGAGTACCGATGAATTATTCACGCAAAGCAAAGCTTTGCCAATATGTATAAGGAGGGAAGGACCGTGCCACGTAAAGGACATACTCAGAAAAGAGACGTATTAGCGGATCCATTATACAACAACAAGGTAGTTACAAAGCTTATCAACAACATCATGCTTGACGGTAAGAAAGGTGTAGCTCAGAAAATTGTATACGGAGCATTTGACAAAGTCGCAGAGAAAGCTGAAAAACCAGCTATCGAAGTATTTGAAGAAGCTATGAACAACATCATGCCAGTACTTGAGGTAAAGGCAAGACGTATCGGAGGAGCTACCTATCAGGTGCCGATCGAGGTAAGAGCTGACAGAAGACAGGCTCTTGCACTTCGCTGGCTTACACTGTACTCTCGTAAGAGAGGCGAGAAGACAATGGAAGAAAGACTTGCTAACGAGATTCTTAGATGCTTCTAACAACACAGGCGCATCTGTAAAGAAGAAAGAAGACATGCACAAGATGGCTGAGGCAAACAAAGCATTTGCTCATTATCGTTTCTAATTATAGGAGGAAAAAATCTTGGCTGGAAGAGAATATCCATTAGAGAGAACAAGAAATATCGGTATTATGGCGCATATCGATGCTGGTAAGACAACTCTTACAGAGCGTATCCTGTACTATACCGGTGTTAACTATAAGATTGGTGATACTCATGAAGGTACTGCTACCATGGACTGGATGGAACAGGAGCAGGAAAGAGGTATCACAATTACTTCAGCTGCTACAACATGTCATTGGACACTTGAAGATCACAAAACCGAAAAAAGGGAGCTCTTGAGCATCGTATCAACATCATTGATACTCCGGGACACGTTGACTTTACCGTTGAGGTTGAGCGTTCACTTCGTGTACTTGACGGAGCTGTAGGTGTTTTTTGTGCTAAGGGTGGTGTAGAGCCTCAGTCAGAAAACGTATGGCGTCAGGCTGACACATACAACGTACCAAGAATGGCCTTCATTAACAAGATGGACATCTTAGGTGCAAACTTCTACAACGCTGTAGAGCAGATTAAGACCAGATTAGGTAAGAATGCAATCATTCTTCAGTTACCTATCGGTAAAGAAGATGATTTCAAGGGAATCATTGATTTGATGGAAATGAAAGCTTACATCTACAATGATGACAAGGGTGATGACATCACAGTATGTGAAATCCCGGATGACATGAAAGAAGATGCTGAGCTTTACCATACAGAACTGGTTGAAAAGATCTGTGAATTGGATGACGAACTTATGATGATGTATCTTGAGGACGAAATCCCGACAGTAGATCAGCTCAAAGCAGTTCTTAGAAAAGCTACTTGTGAATGTACAGCAGTTCCGGTTTGCTGTGGATCTGCTTACAGAAACAAGGGTGTTCAGAAGCTTCTGGATGCAATCGTTGAATATATGCCGGCTCCGACAGACATCCCGCCAATCCAGGGTGTTGACGAAGATGGTAATGAAGTAGTAAGACATTCTTCAGATGAAGAACCTTTCTCAGCACTTGCATTCAAGATCATGACAGACCCGTTCGTAGGTAAGCTTGCATACTTCCGTGTATATTCAGGAACTATGAATTCAGGTTCTTATGTATTGAACGCTACAAAGAATAAAAAAGAACGTGTTGGACGTATCCTTCAGATGCATGCTAACAAGAGAGATGGAACTTGGATAAAGTATATTCAGGAGATATCGCAGCAGCAATCGGATTCAAGTTCACTTCTACAGGTGACACAATCTGTGACGAGCAGCATCCTGTTATTCTTGAATCTATGGAATTCCCAAGCCTGTTATCGAGCTTGCTATCGAGCCTAAGACAAAAGCTTCCCAGGGTAAACTTGGTGAATCTCTTGCAAAACTGGCTGAAGAAGACCCTACATTCCGTGCTCATACTGATCAGGAAACTGGACAGACAATCATCGCCGGAATGGGAGAGCTCCATCTTGAAATCATTGTAGACAGACTTCTTCGTGAATTCAAGGTAGAAGCTAACGTAGGTGCTCCGCAGGTTGCTTACAAAGAAGCATTTACAAATCCTGTTGACATAGATAGCAAATATGCTAAACAGTCAGGTGGACGTGGACAGTACGGACACTGTAAAGTTAAATTTGAACCAATGGATGTTAACGGTGAGGAAACATACAAATTCGAATCTACTGTAGTTGGTGGAGCTAATTCCGAAGGAATACATTCCGGCTGTAGGCGAAGGTATTGAAGAAGCCATGAAAGCTGGTATCCTTGGTGGATTCCCAGTTGTAGGTCTTAAGGCAACGTATATGACGGTTCTTACCATGAAGTCGATTCAAGAAATGGCTTTCCATATTGCAGGTTCTCTTGCATTCAAGGACGCTATGAAGAAGGCATCTCCGGTTCTTCCTTGAGCCTATCATGAGAGTAGAAGTTACTATGCCGGAAGAGTACATGGGAGATGTTATCGGTGGAGACATATCAACTCTCGTCGTGGACGTATCGAAGGTATGGATGACCTCGGCGGTGGAAAGATCGTTAGAGGATATGTTCCGCTTTCAGAAATGTTTGGATACTCTACAGACCTTACGTTCCAGAACACAGGGACGTGGAAACTACTCAATGTTCTTCGAAAAATACGAGCCAGTTCCGAAGTCAGTACAGGAAAAGATTTTATCTAACAAAAACGCATAAAAAATACGAAAAAGGCTTGAAAAACTGTACTTTATGAAATATAATCAGTATTAGCTGAGTTAAAACATCGTAAACTAAAATGCCCTATTGGGTGGTATATTTAAGGAGGATATTCAAAATGGCTAAGGCTAAATTTGAAAGAACAAAACCGCATTGTAATATCGGTACTATCGGTCACGTTGACCACGGTAAAACAACTCTTACAGCTGCTATCACAAAGACACTTGCAGCAAGAGTACCAGGAAACACAGCAGAGAACTTTGAAGATATCGATAAAGCTCCAGAAGAGAGAGAACGTGGTATCACAATTTCTACAGCTCACGTTGAGTACCAGACAGAGAAACGTCACTATGCACACGTTGACTGCCCAGGACATGCTGACTACGTTAAGAACATGATTACAGGAGCTGCTCAGATGGATGGAGCTATCCTTGTTGTAGCTGCTACTGATGGTGTTATGGCTCAGACAAGAGAGCACATCCTGCTTTCTCGTCAGGTAGGTGTTCCTTACATCGTTGTATTCATGAACAAATGTGATATGGTTGACGATGACGAACTTCTTGAATTAGTAGAAATGGAAATCCGTGAACTCCTTAACGAGTATGAATTCCCAGGAGATGATACTCCAATCATCCAGGGATCAGCTCTTAAAGCTCTTGAAGATCCGAACTCAGAGTGGGGAGACAAGATCATGGAACTCATGGATGCTGTAGATTCTATATCCCGGATCCAGAACGTGATACAGATAAGCCATTCCTTATGCCTGTAGAGGACGTATTCTCTATCACAGGACGTGGTACAGTTGCTACAGGTAGAGTAGAGCGTGGTGTACTTCATGTATCTGACGAAGTAGAAATCGTTGGTATTAAAGAAGAAACACGTAAAGTAGTTGTAACAGGTGTTGAAATGTTCCGTAAACTTCTTGATGAAGCTCAGGCTGGTGACAACATCGGTGCTCTTCTTCGTGGTATCCAGAGAACAGAAATCGAAAGAGGACAGGTTCTTTGTAAACCAGGTTCAGTAACTTGCCATCACAAATTCACTGCACAGGTATACGTTCTTACAAAAGATGAAGGTGGACGTCATACTCCATTCTTCAACAACTACAGACCACAGTTCTACTTCCGTACAACAGACGTAACAGGTGTTTGCGAACTTCCAGAAGGAACAGAAATGTGCATGCCTGGTGACAACGTAGAAATGACAATCGAACTGATCCACCCAGTTGCTATGGAGCAGGGACTTCGTTTCGCTATCCGTGAAGGTGGACGTACTGTAGGATCAGGACGTGTTGCTACAATCATCGAGTAATATTCGCGAAAGCAATGAATAAAGCGCCAATCATGATAAAAGAGACCTGCAGCTTGTTTGCAAGCTCTTTTATCGTTGAAGTGGCATTTTACGAATGCCCGCGAACGAACGACGAAGTCGTGAGATTGGCGCATATACAATAGATTTGTTATCGCAAGATAACGTTGTGTCCAAACGTAAGATACCCGTAGAACTTCGGTTCTACGGGTTTTTCTGTTGCCTGGAAATGTACAAAAGAGTGGAAAAGAATAACGAACAGTATAGAAAAACGGTTGCCGGGAGAGTGTCCTGACAACCGTTTGTGATAACAGAATGATAACAAAATATATAATTTTCGCAAATATGATAACAGATAAAGTGGATTTATCCACAAATCAGAGATTTGCCTGTGGATTAAGTCAGATCATATGTCTTGATCTCATTACCCTTCAGTGCCCTTTTTAACGATGGTATGACAACCTATCGTAGTTCCCATAGCACGCAGTTTCCATTCTTCTTGGGTAGCGTTCAGCTTATCCAATTCTTCCTGTCTTTTATCTTCATTTTCGATAGCTAATATTTCAGCTTTTTCCTTTTCATAGACATTTTTAAATTGACACCATTTCCTGAAAAAGTCCTGTCTTGGATTTCAAGGCGGAAATAAGCATGATACAGAACTGAATCAGTGGATAAACCATGAAAAAGGAAGTACTGGCGGAAATCGCAAAGCAACATGGAATTGAATGGGAGCAGAAAGGTACACATGAGGAACATCTGGACGTTTATAATTTTAAGAAAAAAGAGCGTAAAAAGGAAGTGCAGGCACTGGAACAGGAGAAAGAATATCTTACTGCTGAGAATGAAGGACTGACTGCACAGATTGCGGAAGTAAGAGCTGATATCCAGCTTTTAAAAGATGACAAGGAGCAGGCAGTTAAAGATAAAGAGGAAGCTGAGAAGCGTGCGGAAAAAGCCGAGAAAGATCTGCATAGCCTGGAAGAACGCAGAGAACGGTTACAGCCGGTGATGGATAATGTTAGTAAGGAAATAAAGGAATATGGAACAGTGAAAACTCTACTTCCAGAAGCTGGTGCATTGGAACGTGCAACAACTTACCGGGATAAGAAAATAAAACCACTGTTTACTCAGATGAAAAATAAAATTGCTGCGATGGCTGCACAGGTTAAAGAACTTGCCGAAGAAGTAGAAAAATGGAAACACAAATATCAGGAAAACAAAGCAAGCATATAACCAAATACAAAGAGAGCTAAATACAGTGCGTGGAGAAGAAGAGCAGTTATTTGATGAAAAACAATAATTGCAGGATGTTTCTGATAGATATGACAGGGTAGTGCGTGTTCTTGGAGAAAATGCTGTAGATGATGCGGTACAACAGGATATACAGGAGCAGAAGGCATTAGAAGAAAAGCGACAAATGGAGCAAATGCCAACAGGAAGTATTTACGAAAGACTTGCCTGGGGAGCCAGAAAGAGCGAGATGGAGAATCAGCAGCGTAAGAAAAATAAAATAAAGAAACAGAGGAATGGAGAGATAAGATGATGAAAAAGCACATTTATGATGAAAGCAATGGATTAAGTTACACACTGCATGGAGACTATTACCTGCCAGATCTGGCAGTGAATGAGGGAGAACCGACATATGGTAAATACGGAATGTTGCGGAAACAGTTCCTGAAAGAGCATAGACCGGCACGATACCAGTATTTATTGATGACTGGGGAGCTGACGGCACATCTGAACCGAGTCGATCAGGAGACCAGAGAGCAGGTGGAAACCTTGGTAAAGCAGATTGAGGAAAAACAAGGTGTGACGGAACAACTGAAAATGCAGGATCTGATGAAATGGGTTGGATTGATAAATAATATAAAGGCATGTGCGGAGGAAATTGTGTTGAAAGAGAGCGTGTATATGTGAGCAGAAAGGGCAGTCGGAAGGCTGCTCTTTGGCAATCTAAGAATAGAGTTTTGGGATAGAATATGATAAAATGTAAGAGATAAATCGGAATTTCAGGAGGTGTTTTTATGCCACAAATGAATAAGGGAGGAAAATTTATTTTCGGGAAATCACTCATTCGGACGGATGGAACATTGCGGATTCCACCGCAGGCAATGGAAGAATATCACATTGCAGATGAAGGAAAAGTATATCTTTTTACCGGAAGTAAGATTACCGGTGGCTTCTGCGTCACCCGGAAAGGCCTTTTGCATCCGTCAAAACTTGGTCACATTTTGGACGATACTCCACCGTTGCTTGACTACTCAGCAGGTTCTGGCGAATTTATCAAATACAAGGGGCGTTCCTACTGCTGGGTAGAGATTTCACAGGAGGGGCAAATTCTTCTTACGAAGAAAATGATGGATTTTTTGAAGGTGAGACCCGGAATGGAGCTGCTCTCTATCCGCAGTAGCGACATCGCGTTTACGATGGGAGCTAAAGGACCGCTATTGGAAAAAGCAGAAAACTATGATGGTGAAATTCCGCTTTTTTAAGTGTAACAATTTGAAGTTGTGAACTTAGAATTAGAGGTGTTGAAAATGAAAATAATAATTATAATTTATTGATTTACTGATGGCAACTGTTCTCTTTTTTGTTGGAAGATTTTTTATCAAATCAAGGAATACAGAAAGAAGTGTGCTGTTTTTATCAGGAGATTATACTGGATTAAATACAGAGAAAATATGCAGAGTTACTGGAAAACGGATTAAGACATGGGCAATGCTCTTTTGTCTTGGCGGTATAATTGATTTTATCAAGCTGGGCGCAGGAATAATAATAGTTTCCGTTTTTTTTATTATCTTACTTGTATTTCATTTAGTTGATATGACTATAAATCGAGACAAGTACCGGGTATAAATTCAAGTTTGTATAATTGAAAAAATGAAAAACGCATAGACAACTGTGTCTATTAGTGAAAATACGACATTTCTCGCTTTGTGTCGTGTTATTTGCAGATAACAGATTCTATATTTGATGATGAAAGGAGGAGTTGAGGTGGACCAAGTAAAAATCGGGAATTTTTTAAAAAAACTTCGCAAAGAAAAAGGCATTACACAGGAGCAGTTGGCAGAAATATTAAATGTCTCTGGAAGGACCGTATCCAGATGGGAAACCGGTGTTTCCCAAACAAAAAGATATTAAGAAACAGCCCATGTTTACCTGCTTGCAAACAAAAGAATATTGCTACTAGACTAAGAGATACTACATAAGTGTGTTGGTATCTCTTTTTTGTTGCCGTGAAACAGCAGACTATTTCATTTCTGCTTGATTACCTTAAAACTTATTAGTCTATGGTTTGTCAAGGGCTTGTTGCGTGAGAAATGCTGAATATCACCCTTTACAAAACATAGGCTGATAAGTAACTTTTCAAAAGCAGAAAAGAAATGGCAATGCTTATAACAATATGATATAATGCAGATGAAGACAAAAAAGGAATTTGTCGAGCTGGTTAGTTCGAGATAATTTTGAGTTTGTTAAGATGTGGTGCACTTGATGGAATCACAGGTACGACATCATATTATGGAGGATGAAATAGATGATAGGTTTGATTGTTGCGAGGTCAAAGAATAATGTTATAGGCAAGAATGGTAATATACCATGGAAAATAAAGGGAGAACAAAAGCAATTTAGAGAGTTAACAACGGGTAATGTGGTTATTATGGGGCGAAAGTCTTATGAAGAAATCGGTCATCCGTTGCCTAATAGAATGAATATTGTTGTTTCCACCACAACAGAGTATCAAGGAGATAATTTAGTTTCAGTTAAATCATTAGAAGATGCATTATTATTGGCTAAAGGACGAGATGTATACATATCTGGTGGATATGGACTATTTAAGGAAGCTTTGCAAATAGTAGATAAAATGTATATCACAGAAGTAGATTTAAATATTGAAGATGGAGATACATTCTTTCCAGAATTTGATATCAATGATTTTGAAGTTTTGATAGGGGAAACACTTGGTGAGGAAGTGAAATATACGAGAACATTTTATGTAAGGAAAAAATGAATTGAGTAAATTTTGGATTTAGGGTGTTTTCATAAATATATTGCTTTTTATGCATATATAAATTGTTGTAAGACAATTAGTTGAACCACCGCTGCAAGGATGGCCTGCCAAGGCTGTGGCGCAGCGATTTGTCAATTGCAGTGCTCTGAGGTGCAGTCCAGAGGAATGGGCAGATACATTCTAAATGTAGTCTGCTTTTTCCTCTGTCCTGACGCCGATTGTTTACGAAATAATTTGTATGGGGCGATAAAATCAGAATTTGAGAGAGGATTGAATATGAATAAGGAATGGTCTGAACTTAATAAAACAATGCAGGCACAAATAAAAAAGAAAGATACTTATAAGAGGGGTATTGATACTTTACTTACTTTACGAAGTCAGTTAATACAAACCTTAGTATCTTTCAAAGAAGAATTATGCAGAGAAGATTTTAACTCAATCCCCTTCATAAACGCTGATGGTTATCATAGTAAGACGATTGCTTATTCTATTTGGCATATTTTCCGCATTGAAGATATAGTTGTGCATACAGTGATAAATGAAGATGAACAAGTATTTTTTGCAGGCAATTATCAAGAGCGTATCAATTCACCTATCATTACAACAGGAAATGAACTCATGAAACAGCAGATTGCAGACTTTTCAAAACAGCTTAATCTGGAAGAATTATATTTATATATTTTCGAAGTATGGGAAAGCACTGAGAAAATGCTTGAACGGTTATCTTATGATGAATTGAAAAGAAAAATACCGAAAGAAAGAAAAGGATACTTAGAATCGTTGAATGTAGTAAACGACAATGAAAAAGCAATTTGGCTGATTGATTATTGGTGTAATAAAGATATTTGTGGACTAATTCAAATGCCGTTTTCAAGACATTGGATTATGCACACAGAAGCCTGTTTGCGTATAAAGAACAAGATACATTCATAGGCAAAAATTTCAGTTTGTAGAACTAAGGAAATTGGAATTTAAGGAGGAATAAAGTATGGTTAGTGATTTTATAAGAGCAGCATTTCCATGGATTTTAATGGGTTTATTTGTAGCAATCAGTTGTTCCCTTATGAGTAAAAAAGAGAAATAAATTCCTGTTTGTATTTATAAAAGAGAAAAAATGAGAAAAGTAGTTTTATTTATTGCCATGAGCCTTGACGGATATATTGCGGACGGTAATGGTGGAGTAGCTTGGCTAAATGGTCATGGAAATGACAATGAAAACATCGACACTTATACAGAATTTACCAAAGATATAGATACTGTCTTAATGGGGTGGAATACTTCTCATCAGGTTGTTACTGAACTTTCTCGCAAAGAATGACGTATATAATATTTTTGATTGTAAGTGAAAACCTGTTTTATTATTGGAACGGCTAAAACAAAGAAGCAGGAAAGGATATTTGATTTGTGGCGGAGCAAATCTTGTTCAGCAGTTGGTAAGCAAAAATATGATTGATAAATATTACATTTCTGTTATTCCTACTCTGTTAGGAAATGGGGTTCGTCTTTGGGCAACATAGACAGGGAAATAAAGTTAAGGCTTTGTAAAACACAGACTTATAAACGGAATAACCACTGATTTGATTTATATGCGTAGATAACTAGAGAGAAACAGAAAAGCTGTTAAACCGACGGAGCGATCCGACTCACGTTGGCGGGAAAAATCCTTAAGATTTTCCGCCATGCTTGCAAGGGGCGGTTCGCTTCCGGCGGTTCGGCGAGCTTGCGAGCCGGTTCAAAGCCCCGTTATCTAACAAGGACAAAAAACAAGAAACACTATACACTAACAAGCGGAAAAACGCTGTATTTATAAGCAAAACCCCATTTTTACAGTAGTGATATAAATTGTACCTATATCACTATGAAAATTGAATAGTAAATATGAGAAAGACAGTTGATTTCAAAAAATAAGAAATTGATTGTCGTTTTCTTTGCAGAAATTTAAGTGCAGGCATTATGGTAGTTGTCAATTGCTGTCAGCTCAGTGTTTATCACTGATGGTGTGGAAAGATTTACGTAGTTGAGATGTTCAATAAGATTATTGGTGCTTAATTATTTTATTGTAGTGCTGATATGAGAATGTTAATTCGGGGTATAAAACATACAAATAAATTTGCTGGAAAAATGAGGTATCAAAAATATGGAAAATGAATTACTGGAAAACTTGGATAGACTTCATACAACTGAACTTGGCGTTATTAGAATTAAAAGAACTATCTTGAATGTAGAAAACGTAATTGAATGGTGCAAAGAAAAATTAGCCTTCTAATGCAGAAATTATAAGAAAAGGGAAAAACTGGTACATAACGATTGATAATTGTATCATTACAATAGAAATGCGTACAGTTATACCATTATCACTGCTCAAGGTAAAATGATAAATTTTTCTATAAAGGAATTAGACGCATTTGCAGTTATTGGGCAGGAAGTAGAGCTTACGAATTACCAAAAAGAATATTCAGATTAGTACGCAGTTTTGGAGAAAGTTTAACAGTAATTTTGAAAATCATATCTTTCACAATCGGGAAATTGGGTAAAATATGCTTTATGGAACGGAGAAATGGAAAACTTTATTATTTCTGTTCTATTCCCCAAAGAACCATTACCCCAGAGGGCTTTCTGTATAAAGAAATACCGTCTTATAAATATTTGGTCATGGAGCATATCGGTGCTATGGAAAAAATATATGAAACTTATGGAAAAATTTATCAGGAAATTATTCCTAATACATCATATACCCCTATAAAAAATATTATCCTACACTTTGAAAAATACGATTATCGTTTTCCATTGGAATAGTGATAATTCAGTTATTGAAATTTGGATACCTATTCAAGATTAAAAACAATTTTATATCCCTACACACAAAGCAGTTAGTCTTAGGATTGACTGCTTTTTCTATACAGATTTTTAATGACAGGCAATTATCAATTATGGTAGTTGCCTTTTTTGATTGGAGGAATTGAAGAATGAATGATAAAAACTTTATTGAAGAACTAAGACAAAAGCGTGAGGAATACGGAGTAACACAAACAAGGCTTGCTGTTGCCTGTGGTATCAGCCGTGAATATTACAACCGCATTGAAAAAGGAAAACAGCCATTGAATGACGAATTAAGAGAAATCATAGAAAAACAGATTGAGCGTTTCAATCCGCAAGAACCACTATTCTTATTGATTGATTACTTTCGTGTCCGCTTTCCTACTACGGACGCATTGGCGATTATCCGTGATGTATTACAACTGAAATCTAATTACATGCTTTATGAAGATTATGGAAAATACGGATATGAAAGCAAATATGTACTTGGCGACATCAATATCATGTGTTCCATGCAGGAGCATTTAGGTGTTTTATTGGAACTGAAAGGCAAAGGCTGTCGGCAAATGGAATGTTATCTGCTGGCACAGGAACGCTCATGGTATGACTTCATGCTGGATTGTATGACGGCTGGTGGTGTGATGAAACGGCTTGATTTGGCTATCAATGATAAAGCAGGAATATTGGATATTCCAAAGTTAAAGGAAAAATACAAGGCTGGCGAATGTATGTCCTACTTCCGTATGCAGAAAGATTACAGCGGTACAGAAAAATGCGGTAGCGATTTACCAAAGAATACAGGAGAAACCTTATATCTCGGTTCAACAAGTAGCGAATTATATATGTGTGCTTATCAGAAAAATTATGAGCAGTATGTCAAGAATGGCACAGAAATTGAAGATACGGAGATTAAGAACCGTTTTGAAATACGCATGAAGAACGAACGAGCCTATTATGCGGTTGTAGATTTACTGACCTATCGGGACGCTGAACGCACCGCTTTTTCTATCATCAATCATTATGTCCGCTTTGTTGACAGAGAGGACGACAAGCCAAAAAGTCAATGGATAACAAATGATGATTGGGCATGGTTTGTAGGGGAAAACAGAGAGCCGATACGCTTAACCACAAAGCCAGAGCCTTACACTTTACAAAAAGCGTTGCATTGGCTACAAAGACAAGTCGCACCAACCATAAAAATGGTACAGGCATTAGACAGAGAAAATCGTACAACGATACTGAAAGATATGATTGAGCAGGCAGAACTAAAAGACAAGCATAAACATTTATTACAATTAGAGAAATCAACCATAGAAGAACGTATAGATACCGCTGTTCCACAAGAGAATGACGGTATTTTTTAATGTAATTGAAAAATTTCAGATTTAGTCAGCAAAGAGCTGTTTTCATTCCCTATGTGAAGTGAAAGAAGAAAAATAAATTTTTTATTAAATCTGCAACAAAATGGCTACTTGCGTACAGATATGGTGCGAGAAAAGGAAATCTAAACTTTTTTTGAAAATAGGTCATTAAATCGGGGCTTGCTGTCCCTATATGAAGTGAAAGAAGAAAAAAGTTTTGAAAAAATGACGGAAATTCGTGATTAGTGGACAGTCTTCTGTGAAAAGAGGAAAAACATCATCATTTTGTATTCAAACAGGCATTAGCAGTTGAGTGTTGATGTGAAAAGATGAAAATACTTTGTTCTCAACTTAACAATTTAAGGTTTCCGTTCCCTATATGGTGCAAAGAAAATATTTCATTCTATTGTTGGCAGTAACGGTATGGTTTGGGTAGTTAGGGTGTGAAAAGGAAAATATTCTTTTTTCATCATCAACTTAGCAAAATGACATTTTCTATCCCTATATGGTGCATGAAAAGAAGTTAAAATTTTTCCATTTAAACTTAGCAAATGGACGTTTGCTGTACAGATAGTAGTGAAAAAGGAGAAAATCAACCGTTGATTGCCAAAATGAACCGTTCCATTTGTACTAATAATGGAAAAAGTTTTGGATTTTGGTTACGTTTCTCCTCTTTTCCAACGCGATATATAGGAAAGACGATTTTTTTCTTTCAATCGTTCTTTGACAACTGAATAAAGCTATTCAATACGTTTGACAGACAGCTAGCCGTTGAAACAAATACGCCACGACCTTTCCCCTGCAAGAGCGAGCGAAAACCTATTTGTGTTCTTGTAAAAGATTTGTCCTCTTTTATCGCCATGACCTGTACTGTCAGATAATGATACTCCCGTACAGCCACAGCTTGAGCATTAAGAGCGTCGCACGCAATGGGTACGGCTACATAAGAACTATGCAGAGGTGGAACTCCTGTGGGCTATGACAAAAGCCGTTGAATTGCTTAGAAAGATTTTACAGAAAGGGGGTATGTGTTATTGATAATGCTGTAAAAACAATTCAAAAGAAAAATGGCAAGTGTGGCATTGGCAACAGAGGAAAGACAAAGATTGTAGTAAAAGAGCATTTTTCCGAAAAGGGCAAAACAATGGAAGAACTTCTAACTGATGTCATGCTGGAAAAAGCAAAGCAGACAATCGCATAAAATCGGTGCAGTTGTAAGAAATAGATTGAATGACAAAAAGTACCCGTGTTATACTTTACTTGCAAGCAGGTATTGTAAACACGGGTTAGTTATAAAGGAGGATAACTGACAATGAAACAACAGATTTACAATACTGCACTTTATCTTAGGTTAAGCCGAGATGATGAATTACAGGGCGAAAGTTCCAGCATTACCACACAGAGAAGTATGTTGCGTTTATATGCAAAAGAACATCATTTGAATGTCATTGATGAATATATTGATGACGGCTGGTCGGGAACAAATTTTGACAGACCGAGTTTTCAAAGAATGATTGAGGATATAGAGGCAGGAAAAATCAACTGTGTTGTAACGAAAGACCTTTCCCGTCTTGGCAGAAATTATATTATGACAGGACAATATACAGAATTGTATTCTACCGCAATGCGTCCGCTACATAGCGATTGATGACGGTGTAGACAGCGAAAAAGGCGAAAGTGAGATTGCACCATTTAAGAACATCATCAATGAATGGGTGGCAAGAGATACAAGCCGTAAAGTCAAATCAGCATTTAAGACAAAGTTTGCGGAGGGGGCTCATTACGGTGCTTATGCTCCGTTAGGATATAAGAAACACCCTGACATCAAAGGAAAACTGTTGGTTGATGATGAAACAAAATGGATTATTGAAAAAATCTTTTCCCTAGCCTATCAAGGTTACGGAAGTGCAAAAATCACAAAGCAGTTAAGAGCAGAAAAAGTTCCGACAGCGTCATGGCTAAATTTTACAAGATACGGTACTTTTGCACATATCTTTGAGGGAAAACCCGAAAGTAAGCGTTATGAGTGGACGATTGCTCATGTCAAGGCGATATTGAAAAGTGAGGTTTATATCGGAAACAGTGTTCACAATATGCAGTCTACGGTATCGTTCAAGAGCAAAAAGAAAGTGCGTAAGCCCGAAAGTGAATGGTTTCGAGTAGAAAACACTCACGAGCCGATTATTGACAAGGAAGTGTTCTATCGTGTGCAGGAGCAGATAAAATCAAGACGCAGACAGACAAAGGAAAAGGCAACGCCGATTTTTGCAGGGCTTGTCAAGTGTGCGGATTGTGGTTGGTCTATGAGATTTGGAACGAATAAGACAAATAAAACGCCTTACAGTTATTATGCTTGCAGTTACTACGGGCAGTTTGGCAAAGGTAATTGTTCTATGCACTACATTCGTTATGATGTGCTGTATCAAGCCGTATTGGAACGCTTGCAGTATTGGGCTAAGGCAGTACAGCAGGACGAAGAAAAGGTATTGAACAAGATACAGAAAGCTGGCAATGCAGAGAGAATACGGGAAAAGAAGAAAAAGGCAAGTACATTGAAGAAAGCCGAGAACAGACAAAATGAGATTGACCGTTTATTTGCGAAAATGTATGAAGATAGAGCCTGTGAGAAGATAACAGAGCGAAATTTTGTGATGTTGTCCAGCAAGTACCAAAAAGAACAGATAGAACTGGAACAGCAGATAACAAGCCTAAGAGAAGAACTAAGTAAAATGGAACAGGATATGATAGGTGCTGAAAAGTGGATTGAGTTAATCAAGGAATATTCCGTACCAAAGGAACTGACAGCACCATTATTAAATGCCATGATAGAAAAAATCCTCATACATGAAACAACGAATGAGGATAACGAAAGAATACAGGAAATTGAGATATATTACCGATTTATTGGAAGAGTTGAGTAATCAACAAGAGTAATATTTTTAACTAAGGGAAACCGGAAACAATATGCCGGATATCAGTATTCTTGTGGATATTGCAGATTATTATGATATCAGCATTCCTGAGATTATCAGTGGAGAAAGGAAAAGCGAGATGATGAACGAAGAAGAAAGAAAAATTGCTAAAACAATGTCAGATTATGCAACTACAGAGAAAGAGAAGATTTTTAAGGAAATCAAAGTGTCTGGGAGTTTGTGCATTGGTTCTATACTGGATTCTGCATGAAACAGGTGCATATATGTATAATGATGTGTTAGGAAAGCTTGCCGGCTATTGTGAGACCTTGGTATCTGTGTCAGTCATAATGATGGCAGCATTTACGACAGGATCTTTAAGCAAGGTGCGAAGCAAGAGTAGGAAAGTTTTTGTGTTCGAAAATTTCCCAAAACCTATGCAATTAGTTGCAACTGCAGTTGTTGCTTTTGGTGGAGCTGCTGTGATCAAGCTGGTACTGGTGTATTTTTTCGGCTTATAAGTATTTTCAAATTCGTATTACATACTATGGAAAAAGAACTTTTTGATATTTTCACAGATGCGTGATAATATGATTATAGAAAAAGAGTGCTACCGATAGACGGTTAGTCCGTTTTACTATTTAGAATATCATCAAAGATAACCGCTTAGTTTACCAGACCAGGGCGGTTATTTTTGTGGTTTATGATTATCTTTGCCTAATGTATATCAACTGATACTCAAAGCAGGTTTTCCAGCTCACTACCGCTATGAAGTCAACAATTACCCATTGGTTTAGCCCTTCCACTGGATTCCTTTATTATGGTTTCTATGTAATCAGAGGGTCACAGGTCTCCGTTTCACTTCGGTCGTTGCAAAATGAGTGCCACTGGCACTCTGCAACCCTCTGTTGAAGGACTAACCGCCTACCGTTATGGTAGCACTGCATGTTCGATTATAACAGCAAAATTACCGGTAATATATAAAGCCGGTAGAGTAGCATCTGTTAGCCGTGGAAGAGAATCTTTTCGACCAGGGCTTCCGGTGCCAAAACGGTGCCGAAATCAGGGCGAATAAAATACATGGTAAATCAGCCGTTTTTCACTATATATTTGGAGAAAACCATAAAAAAATGAGATAAAACGGGATTAAAGTATCGTGAAGGTGGACGTACTGTAGGATCAGGACGTGTTGCTACAATCATCGAGTAATACAATCTGAATATAGATTTGTTATCGCAAGATAAACAAGCAGTCCAATCAAGATACCCGTAGAACTTCGGTTCTACGGGTTTTTCTGTTGCCTGGAAATGTACAAAAGAGTGGAAAAGAATAACGAACAGCATAGAAAAACGGTTGCCGGGAGAGTGTCCTGACAACCGTTTGTGATAACAAAATATATAATTTTCGCTTTTTAATACCAGGCAGACATTCCTTCTTTTAAAATTTCCCCGGAATTATAACTTTCTATGATTTTACTGATAGCATGATCTGCAAAAAAAGTTTTTGTAAGCGCAGTTGTTGCCAGCCATTCTTCTTCGGTTAAAGTGGAAGTCCTTCTTCTTTTCTCGTTTCATTAATAGAATTTCTGAGTTCATTTTGCTCATCTACAGTAACAATATGGGAAAAATCATCATGTGCCATTTTCTGAATTTCTACAGTTTCATTTAATTTGTCAATTAGTATAATTCCATACATTTCATCTTCATTACCATTTGGAAAATACCAATAAGTAAGATATTGACCAGTTTCTTCAATTAATCTAAAAGTAACCATTTCGTCACACTTTCTATATATACTAAAACTAAGTTAGATCATAAACTCTGACAGTATTGCCCTCGGTGCCTTTTTAACGATGGTATGACAACCTATCGTAGTTCCCATAGCACGCAGTTTCCATTCTTCCTGGGTAGCGTTCAGCTTATCTAGTTCTTCCTGTCTTTTATCTTCATTTTCGATAGCTAATATTTCAGCTTTTTCCTTTTCATAGACATTTTTAAATTGACACCATTTCCTGAAAAAGTCCTGCATTGTAGGATTATCGAACGTCAGTGAAACCTTCTGATCAGGTGTTTCTGCAAGTGAGAGGTTCACTGAATCATCAATAGAAAACAACAGAGAGAGTACATCTCCGACTGTTTCAATATTAAAATCCAGAAAAACACTTACATTTAATCCCAATGCAGTTGCTATCTTTTCTAACTGATCTGGTTTTGGATTCCGGATTCCCAGTTCATATTTTCTGATCGTACCTACGTTAATGCCGGACAGCTCGGCTAATTGTATCTGACTGTATCCTCTGAATTCCCGGAATGCCCGGATTTTCTTACATACCATAATGTGCTGCCTCCTTAATAATATTTGTGCTTCTATTCTAGCACAAAAGTGAATGATACGAAAGAGGTTGATTTTCGCAGAGTATGAAAATGTAGAATGGAATATAAAAATAAAATCTGCAAAGCGCATATTACAAAGTCATGCGCGAATCGTGGTATAAAACATCAAAAGAGTCACAAAAGTGACTGGAAAGGAGCAGACAAATGATGAAACAGGGAAGATTAGGATATAACAGCAGCAATGGAAGATATGGATTATTATCATCAGACTTATGGATTGATACAGGATTTCATTGTGGAGAAGGACTGGAAGTGCTGGTAGATGATGAATGGGTACAGACCAGAATGGAGATGAATCTGGCAAGAGAATGGTATCTGGTGGGGACACCTTACTGCGGAAATCTGGAATATGTGCAGGCAAGGATACCTGGATAAATAGATCTATGATCCGCTTCGGTCGGTGCAAAGAACAGACGTCCACCGGACGTTATGCCCCGGCAGGGCGCAAGGGGACTTTTGATGGACGGTACGGCTGTCGAAAGAGAACTTACCGACAGGAACAAAGGCATTAGCAACGAAGTACGAGAAAAGAGGTATCAAGAGTATGTGCGGGGATGGGTGGAATACTTCAGGCTCGCAGATATGAAAGAGCTCCTCCGAAAAACGGATGAATGGGCAAGGCGGAGAATCCGAGCGGTCTATTGGAAACAGTGGAAGAAAATCAAAACGAAATACCGAATGCTGAAAGCACTAGGTTTAGAGGATTGGAAAGCCAAGGAACTAGCCAATAGTAGAAAAGGTTATTGGAAAATGGCGAAAGTCTTGAACCAAATCTTTTCAAAGAAAATAATAGCCAAGCTGGGATATACATCCATGCTCGACTATTATCTAATAATCTGTGAAAACTAAAGAACCGCCGTATACGGAACCGTACGTACGGTGGTGTGGGAGGACGGTAAATAAAATAATTATTTACCTCCTACCTGATTATGTTTGTGTATAAGAAAAACTGCCAGTAGCAGTTTTTTTGTAGTTTATAGTTTTTGGAAAATAATAAAAAATTAACCATGCTAAAAATGACCAAAATTCATTTTTTAATTATGAAATTATTGTGACTATTTGATATTGACCATCAGTCATTCTTTTGTATAATATTCTATAGAATAAAAATGTAAAGACAGGGAGATGATTATTGTGGTCAAAGCGGGAAAATGGATAGCAAAACACAGATTTATAATTTTGTTACTGGGGATACTGCTTTTGATTCCGTCATTTATTGGAATGGCGAAGACAAGAATTAACTACGACTTGCTCAGTTACCTTCCGGAATCACTGGAAACAGTAGAAGGACAGGACGTTATGGTGGATGAATATGGTATGGGTGCATTCGCCATGGTTGTTGTAGAGGATACGGACATGAAAGATATCCAGAAGCTGGCAGATCAGTTTAATAAGGTTGATCATGTCGAAAAAGTATTATGGTATGGTGATGTGGCAGATCTTTCACTGCCGGTAGAGATGATTCCATCCGATTTGAGAAAAGCCTTCTACAACGGAGATGCGACACTGATGCTCGCATTATTTGACAATACGACTTCATCTGACGAAGCAATGAAGGCAGTCGGTGAGATGCGTAAGATTGCCAGCAAACAGTGTTTTATTGCAGGTATGACAGGTGTTGTAGCCGATATCAAGAATGTAGCAATGAAAGAAGTCCCGATTTATGTTGTAATTGCGGCAATTCTTTCTTTTCTGGTGTTGGAAATTACCGGAGAATCCTTCCTGGTACCGATTTTTTTCCTGATCAGTATAGGTGCAGCAATTGTATATAATCTGGGAAGTAACATTTTCCTTGGCGAGATCTGTTACATTACAAAAGCGCTGACGGCGGTATTGCAGCTGGGGGTTACGATGGATTACTCCATTTTCCTGCTGAATAGCTACGAAGAGAACAAGCGCCGTTTCCCGGGAGATAAGAACCGTGCGATGGGACATGCGATTTCTAATACATTCAAATCCATTGTAGGAAGTTCTGTCACCACAGTAGCAGGATTTGTAGCTCTTTGTGTTATGACATTTGCACTTGGTCGTGATCTTGGTATTGTTATGGCAAAAGGTGTTATCATTGGAGTGCTTTGCTGTGTAACAATCCTTCCGGCAATGATTCTTATCTTTGATAAACCGATTGAAAAAACCAAGCATAAACCGCTGATCAAGAGCATGGATAAGGTTTCGGCATTTATCACCAAACATTACAAAGTATGGATCGTTGCTTTCCTGATCTTGCTTATTCCTGCTATTTATGGCAATAATCATACAAAAATTTATTATAATATTGCACAGTCACTTCCACAGTCACTTCCATCAAATGTGGCAAACAGTGAACTGAAAGATGACTTTGATATGAGTACAATGCATATAGTTATGGTAGATAAAGACATGGATGCCAAAGAGAAAAAGGCAATGATGAGTGAAATTGATGATGTCAAAGGTGTAAAATGGACACTTGGACTTAACTCTATCGTTGGATCTTCTATTCCGGAATCGATGATCCCGGATGATGTAAAGAGTATGCTTCAGGGTAAGGATACCGAGTTGATGTTTGTATGTACCAAGTATGAGTCTGCAACTCCGCAGGTCAACAAACAGATCAAACAGATTGATAAGATTGTAAAATCCTATAATAAGTCTGGAATGGTAATCGGTGAAGCACCACTGATGAAAGACCTGCAGGATGTAACAGATATCGATCTGACAAGGGTTAACGTTATTTCAATCGCAGCAATCTTTATTATCATTTTGCTTATATTTAAATCCATCTCACTTCCGATCATTCTGGTTTCGGTTATCGAGTTTGCGATTACGATTAATATGGCGATTCCGTTCTATCAGGGTAAGAGTCTTCCGTTCGTTGCAAGTATCGTTATCGGAGCAATCCAGCTGGGAGCAACCGTTGATTATGCAATCCTTATGACGACCAGATATCAGAAAGAACGTATGAAAGGCAAGAGTAAGAAAGAATCTGTTGCGATTGCACACAGAATCAGTATGCCATCGATCATTACTAGTGGACTGAGCTTTTTTGCGGCAACATTTGGTGTGACTTGTTATACACAGGTTGATATGATCGGTTCTATCTGTGAACTTCTTTCAAGGGGAGCGATCATCAGTGTGATCGTAGTACTGACTGTCCTTCCGGCAATGTTCCTGATCTTTGATCCGGTCATCTGCAGAACAACTGCTGGATACAGAGTGAAAAAAGATAAAAGTAAAACAGTTGCAGAGCCGACAGCATAGGCTCTGCTGAAAAGGGAGCAGGCTTAACTGATTGAAATCAGTAAAAAGCCTGCTTCTTTTTGCTGTCATACACTTAGAGAACAATGGCATCTGAAGAAGCTTTTTGTATGTTGAAAATGGGAAGAAATGGCTGTGTGCAGACCTTTCCGGAAAATAGAAGGTTGTTCTTTTGATTAAAATAGTATATACTATCTTAGTGTTAACCCCAAAACATTCAAGAAAGGATTACATTTATGAAAATGCAGAAAAAACGAATCGTACAGTGCGGACTTTCTCTGATCTGTGCATTCGGTATCGCGCTGTCGGGGATGTCGGTACATGCAGAAGAGGTGGACAGCCTCGAAGATAAGACCAGTAATCTACAGAGTCAGTTGGAAGGGATCAACCAGGATCTGGTTACGATCAGCAATGAAATCGCTGAGACAGAAGTGAAAATTGAAGAGTCTAATAATGAAGTATTCCGTTTGGAAGCATCGCTCCAGATTTCCCGTAATAACGAGGAAGTACAGTATGCAAACATGAAGACTCGAATTAAGTACATGTATGAAAATGGTTCGGACACACTGCTTTCTATGGTATGTGAAGCAAAAAGTATGGGAGAGTTCCTGAACCGTGTAGACTTTATCCAGAATATTACAAAGTACGATAAGGATATGCTGGAGAATATGGTGAAAGTACGAGAAGGTATTGAAGAGCAGGAGGCTGAACTGAAAAGCAGGCAGCAGGAACTGCTTGACCTGCAAAGCCAGCTGGACAGTGAACAGGCAGCGTTGCAGGCAAAAGCAGAAGAGACTTCGACAGACCTTGCCACGGTAAATGCACAGCTTGAGGCGGCACGTGCGGCACAGAAAAAGCAGGAGGAGGAAGCCCAGAGGAAAGCGGATGAGCAGCTGGCAAAAAAGGCACAGGAAGAGACAAAGCAGGCGTCAGCTTCCGCCGGAAGTAATACATCTGCGGGCAATAATTCCGGGAACAGCAGTTCAGCGGGGAATAACAGTTCTTCTGGCAATAATAATCCTTCCAACAACAATTCATCGAATAATACTAGTTCCGATTCTTCCAATTCCGGAAGCGGTGGCTATGTGATCCCATCAGGCGGTCTTACCCCGTCAAAGGGAAGGATCTGGTATAATGGACATACCGAGACTTACTATTCTCAGAAGGTACTTCCGGGAGGAGGGCTTGCGATCCCAGGACGCCATATAGCAAGTGACGGAACAATCAGGGATGCCGATGGTTACATTGTTTTGGCAAGTGATGATTACCCGAGAGGAACAGTTGTAGAGACGTCACTTGGTGCTGGAAAAGTATATGATACCGGAAGTGGATCCGGAAATATAGATCTGTATACAGATTGGTAAAAGAAAAGCGGGGCAGTAAAGGACAAACCTTTTACTGCCCCGCTTTTGAATTTAATGGGATATGTATTTTCAGTGAATCGAAAAGGCATATTTTGCTTTGTACTGGAGAAGTCCGGTTACTGTGCTTCGTAGGTTGCCTTAGCGTCACGTATCAGCTTGTCGAATTTATCTGCATCCCATGCAGCACGTCCTGTAAAGAGTCCATCGATGGATGGCTGAACAATCAGTTCATTTGCATTGCCCGGATTTACGCTTCCACCGTATAATACAGGAATCTTGTCTGCTTCTTCGCCGAAAATTTCACGGAGGCATCCTTTGATGACTTTGTGCATCTCTTCAGCATAGTCAGCTGTTGCCGGAGTTCCGTTTACACCAATAGACCATACCGGTTCGTAAGCAACCCAGATCTTGTCCACCTGAGAAACGGGAACATCATGGAATCCGACTTTAAGCTGTGTGCGGAGTACTTCTGCACTGATTCTGAAATCTTTTTCTTCTGCGGTCTCACCGATACATAATAAAGTAGTGAAGCCATGGTTTAATGCTGCTTTTACTTTTTTGTTTTCTTCTGCATCGGTTTCACCAAATACGTGACGTCTTTCAGAATGACCGATCATAACAAGATCAAGACCAAGCTCTTTTAACATAAGAGGAGAAATTTCCCCGGTAAACTGTCCCTGGTCTTCCCAACACATATTCTGGGCGCCGAGAAGTACATAGTCTCGATCTACATTTTTCGTAGCACTTTCCAGTGTTGTGTAAGAAGGGATGATGAAAAGTTCAATCTCATCACGGCTGATATCCTTTGTATTTTCTACAAGTTTCTGCAGGTAAGCAACGGTATCCTGAATATTTTTGTACATTTTCAGGTTGCTTCCAAAATAAAGTTTCTTCTGCATAGTGTCCTCCTTTAGATTTTATCAATATTAGATTCTGAGAAAATTATACTACGCGGATAAGGAAAAAACAATGGTAGAAACGAAAGCGAAACCTCGAAAAAATACGTTAAATAATAAACAAACGAAAAAACGAAAGAAAACGAAAAGATAAATGGAATAATATGTTTAAAATGCATAAAAATACGATGTGGAAAATATAAAAACTTACGAAATAGTAAAAAAGTGTTGCGAAAACGATGAAAACGCTATAAAATAAAAACATAAAACAAAAGGAAAAACAAATTAAAATAAAACAAAACGAAAGGAATAACGAAAATGAGCGAAACAATTTTTAAACCAGTAACAGCTATCACAATGGGAGATCCGGCAGGTATCGGACCTGAGAGATCGTAGTGGGAACTATGCTTGATAAAGAAATTCATGAATGCTGCAAACCGTTTGTGATCGGAAGCATTGCTATTCTCGACAGAGCAGCAAAAGTACTTGGTAAAGAATTAAAATATAATAAGATTGAAGATCCTTCAGAAGCAAAATATGAATATGGTACAGTTGATGTGATTGAAACAGGTGATTATGACACCGATTCTATCAAATGGGGAAAAGTTCAGGCGCTTGCAGGACGGATGGCAGTTGACTGGATCATGAAATCCATTGAACTTGGAATGGCTAAGAAGGTAGATGCAGTTTCTACAGCACCAATCCACAAAGGAGCGATCAAACTGATCGGCATAAAAGAACCTGGACATACAGAGATCTATCAGAACCAGACACATTCGCCATATGCTCTTACAATGTTCTCCTGCCACAAACTGAGAGTATTCTTTGTAAGCCGTCATATGTCACTGGTAGATGCATGTCACTACGCTACAAAAGATGTCATCCTGGAAGATGTCATCAACATCGATAAGGAACTTCGTAAAGTCGGAATCGAAAATCCACTGATCGCTGTAGCTGGTCTGAACCCACATAATGGAGACAACGGATTATTCGGAACAGAAGAAATCACAGATATCGGACCGGCGGTTAAAGCAGCTCAGGAAAGAGGAATCAATGCTGTTGGACCTTGCCCGGCTGACTCCGTATTCCACATTGGAAAATCAGGTAAATTTGATGCAATCCTTTCTTTATATCATGATCAGGGACACATCGCTTGTAAGACACTTGACTTGAAAAGTCTGTAACACTTACATTCGGTCTTCCGTTTATCAGAAGTTCAGTAGACCACGGAACAGCATTTGATATTGCGGGAAAAGGAATCGCAGACTGCGTCAGCCTGATCGAGTCTACAAAAGTAGTTGCAGAATACGCAGCAAAACAGCATGCTAAGAATGCATAAAGAAAAGTTTTAGGAGAGGTATTATAGAAAGCGAGGAATCAGTCATGCCACTTATCGGATCCGTTGCAGATGACCTTACCGGAGCAACAACTACGGGGGTATTACTTGCAAGAAGCAAGGCCAGAACAGCAGTATTCTTTAATGTAGAAGCAGCGATGAAAGCAGAGGGTGTAGACGAACTGGATGCGATCATCATCAGCAGCAACAGTCGTCCGCTTCCTGCAAATGAAGCTTATGATAAAGTAAAAGACGCAACCATCGCCTTAAAGAGCATGGGAGCAAGATATTTTCAGAAACGTATTGATACGACAATGCGAGGCGGCATCGGGGTTGAGATTGATGCAATGCTCGATCAGCTCAGTGAAAATACGGTAGCGGTTGTAGTACCTGCAATGCCACAGTCCAGAAGAATTCTGGTGGGTGGATACTCTGTGATCGATGGAGTGGCACTGATCAATACACCGGTTGCACAGGATGTACGAACACCTGTAAAAGAAAACTACATACCACGTCTTCTGGAAGGACAGACCAGAAGAAAAGTCGGACTTGTAACACTTGATAAAGTGCTTGCGGGCGATGAAGCCATCAAAGGAGCACTTGCAAAAGAACGTGCAGACGGATGCCAGGTAATCGTAGTAGATGCAATCACGTTGGAAGATGTGGAAAATATTGCACAGGCATGTATTTCACTGAATTGGGATGTGGTATCTGTAGATCCGGGACCGTTCACATCAAAACTCGCTTATTACAGAGATATCATTGGAGTTGAAGAGCCGAACCTTCCACCACAGGGAGATGAGACAGGAAAGACAGTACTGATCGCTGCTGGAAGTGCAACTCCTGTTACGAAAAAGCAGATGGAAATCCTCTGTCAGGATGAACGGCATGTACGCATCAGTGTTGAACCGATACCGCTGGTTGATGGCGGTGAGGAAGCCCTTGATGAAGTATATAAAGCAGTAAATAAAGCAGTTGAACTTATGAAAGCATCGGTTCCGCCGAGAGCGATTCTTTTTGAAACCGCATTACACGGAGAACTCCTGAACCTGGATGAAGAAGATGCAAAGCGTCACTATGCAGGCGGAATGAGTGCGAACCGTATTAACGGTCTTGGGACAATTATCCAGCAGGTTCTGGAAGTTGTCGGAAAAGATAAAGTTGCAGGTCTTTATACAACCGGAGGGGACACCATGGTAAATGTATGCTACCAGCTTGGTGTAGAGTGTATAGAGGTTCTGGACTATGTAATTCCGCAGACAGACATTGGTCGTCTGATTGGCAGCCCGTACAGTGGACTTCCGGTCGTAGGAAAGGGCGGACTTACAGGTAATGACAATACAGCCTGCGATATCGTGACGAGACTGTTCAATGAAGCGGCAAGGAAGTAATTTCTAAAGAGATAAATGGAGGAAGAGGAAATGGAAAACGAAACAAAAAAACAGAAAGATCTTGATATTCTGAACAAGATGAAAAAGCTTCCGGGTGGTCTGGTAATCATCCCATTGGTAATCGCAGTTGTACTTGCAACATTTGTACCACAGGTATTCCAGATTGGTGGATATGTAACAGCACTTTTCTATGAAGGAAATGCATGTATGATGGGATTCTTCCTGATCGTCTGTGGTGCATCGATCAATGTACGTCAGGTTGGTATGCCTCTTTACAAAGGTGTTGTAATGACCGGTATCAAATTCTTACTTGGTGTCCTTTTTGGGCTTATCGTAGGATGGGTTTGCGGACCTGCAGGATTCCTTGGAATCACACCATTTGTTATGATCGCTGCAATTACGAACTCAAACAGTTCCCTTTATATTTCGCTTTCATCACAGTTTGGTAATGCAACAGATACAGGAGCTGTCTCAATCCTGTCACTGAATGATGGACCATTCTTTACACTGGTAGCTCTTGGAGCAACAGGACTTGCATCTATTCCGTTTAAATCATTAGTAGCAACAATCGTTCCGATCCTGATTGGTTTCATCTGGGGTAACTTAGACGAAGGATTCAAGAAAGCCTGCGCAACAGCACAGCCGATCGTAACATTCTTTATGACAATCTCTATCGGAGCAAAGACAGATGTATCTACAATCCTTAAAGCCGGAGCATCAGGTATCGTACTTGGACTGATCTCTGCAGCAACAGCAGTTATCTTCTTCTTCGTAATCAACCTTCTTCTTCCAAAGAAGGAGAGAAACGCCATGGGTGCTGCAATCGGTACAACTGCTCTGAACTCTGCTATGACACCGGCTGCAGTTGGTGAAGCCGATCCTACAATGGCTCAGTATGTAGATATGGCAACAGCACAGTGTGCAACAGCTTCTATTATCACACTGTTCCTGATTCCTTTCGTAACAGCGTTCTTTGATAAGATGATGCAGAAGAAACAGAAAGGTATTTACTCACCGGAAGGATGGGCTCACTACAAAGTTACAGGTGAAGCTGCACCGGAAGAATAAAAATGTTATAATTTGTTTATGGAATGAAGTCCTCTTGTGTGTTACAATACAAGAGGACTTTTGTTTTATAGAGAATAGTTGTCGAACGAAAGGGTGAAAACTATTAAAGAAAGGAAAGTGTTTATGGAAGAGAAAATTACAGTTCGGATGACAGATACATACCTGTTTGACTTTACGTTATATCATACCTATTCGAAACTGGCAGGTTTTCTGACAAATATTCTGGGAGCAGCGATTGCTTTTATGGGAATCATCATGCTGGTTATGGGAAAGATAAAACCCGTGCAGATTATTTTTTATCTGGTAGCAGCGGTTGTGTTTATTGTGTATACACCATTGCTTCTGAAATACCGTTCTAAAAAGCAGGTAAAAAGAATTGAACGTTACCACGTTCCGAATGAAATGACTTTCAATGATGAAGGTATCCAGGTAGAGTTTGCTGATAAAAAAGAAACTTATGAATGGGAACAGATCCAGAAGGTAGTTACAACACCAAAGACAATTGGATTTTATTATGAGACAGAAAAGGCATTGATTGTACCAAAACCGGATTTTGGGGACAAGTTTGTACCGATTTTGACATTGGCAACAAAAAAACTCGGACCGGCCAGAGTACATCTGAGATAGCCTGTTATGTGGAGGGGAAAATGTTACAGGAAAGACGGAATCATATATTACAGAAAGTAACAGAAAATGGAAAAGTAAGAGTTGCGGATTTGAGCCGTGAGCTGAACTGTTCAGAAGTAACGATCCGTAATGATATCAAGAATATGGACCAGCAGGGACTTCTGCAGCGTACACACGGGGGAGCAGTCAGTCTGGAGAATAAGGTAAAACGCAAATATGCGGCAGAAAGTATTTACCGGAATACCGAGAGGAAAAGAGAGATTGCAGAGTGCGCATATGAGTATATAGAAGACCGGGATACCATCATTATTGATGATGCATCCAGCAGCTTCTATCTGGCAATGCATATCAAAGAGCATCCGGAAAAGAGGCTTGCGGTTGTGACGAATTCGCTCCTGGTAGGAAATGAACTTGCAGCAGTAAGACATGTAGAACTGTATATGATCGGCGGTCATGTGGGCGGTCATCTGGCAGCGACGATGGGAGATGCAGCCATTGAGAATATGGAAAAATTTCCCATGTAGAAGTTTATCGATCGAGTACACAGTATCAATTTTGATGTGGGTCTGACATCCATCGCAACACCACAGATGCAGGTGAAGAGAGCGATATTCGAAGCATCCCAGCAGGTGTTTGTTCTTGCTGACAGCAGCAAATTCGGAGGCGGGTATGTGTCCGTGATCTGTCCGGTTAAGGATGTATACAAGATCATTACGGATTCGCAGATCAGCAAAGAGTATATCCGAAAAGCGGAGCATGAACAGATTCCACTTGTGATAGCCGGAAACCGGGAGCAATAATATGATATATGAGAGAATACAAAAGGGGCGCTTTTTAAAGCGCCCTAATCGATTTATAGCAAAAATAGAAATAAATGGAAAAGAAGAAACGGTCCATGTGAAGAACACAGGGAGGTGCGCGGAACTTCTGGTTCCGGGAGCAGAAGTGTTTGTCCGGAAGTCTGAAAGTGCAGGGCGTAAGACTGGCTGGGACCTGATCAGTGTCAGGAAGGCTGACCGGCTGATCAATATGGATTCCCAGGTGACAAACAAAGTGGTGCAGGAATGGATTGAAGCCGGGAGATGGTTCAAGGACGTGAAAATCGTCAGACCGGAAGTTACCTATAAGAATTCCAGGTTTGACCTGTATGTGGAATATGAAGAGAAAAAAGCGTTTATAGAAGTGAAAGGGGTTACGCTGGAAGAAGAAGGCGTGGTAAAGTTTCCGGATGCACCGAGCGAGCGGGCAGTGAAGCATTTAAAAGAGCTGGAAGAAGCGGTGCAGGATGGGTACGAGGCTTATGTATTCTTTGTGGTCCAGATGAAAGGAGTACGTTATTTTACACCAAACAGACGGACTCACAAAGAATTTGCAGATGTTCTTGCAGAAGCAGCGGAAACCGGGGTTCAGGTGATCGCAAAGGACTGTTTTGTAACGGAGGATTCCATTGCAATTGCGGACGAAGTTCCGGTAGTACTTACCAATCCACAGCTCTATGAAGCACCGGAGCTGCTTGTGGAATGGTACAGAGAGCGGAAACGGGATCTGCCATGGAGACATCATGTAAATGCCTATCGGGTATGGGTGTCTGAAATTATGCTACAGCAGACGAGAGTGGAAGCAGTAAAGCCATTTTTTGAGCGTTTCATGACAGAGCTTCCAACGGTAAAAGATCTAGCCGAGGCACCGGAGGATAAGCTTTTAAAGCTCTGGGAAGGGCTTGGATATTATAACCGGGTACGCAATATGCAAAAAGCAGCGCAGAAGATCGAGGAAGAATACGCAGGAAAATTTCCGGAAAATTATGAGGAGATCAAGGCGCTTCCAGGAATTGGAAATTATACGGCAGGGGCAATTTCTTCTTTTGCCTATGGAATTCCAAAGCCGGCAGTGGACGGAAATGTTCTCCGGGTGGTATCAAGACTGCTGGCGAGCGATGAAGATATTATGAAAGCGTCCGTCAGGACAAAGATAGAAAATGCGATTGAACCGGTGATCCCGGAAGATGCAGCATCGGATTTTAACCAGGGGCTGATCGAACTTGGTGCGATTGTCTGTGTGCCGAATGGGGAGGCAAAGTGTGAAATCTGTCCTCTTACGGGAATCTGTGAAGCGAAAAGGCTGGGAATCCAGAATGAACTGCCGGTGAAGAAAAAGGCAAAAGCGCGCAGGATTGAGGAGAGAACCGTTTTGATTTTTAAGGATGGTGATCATGTGGCAATCCGGAAACGACCGGATAAGGGACTGCTTGCAGGTATGTATGAGTTCCCGAATCTGGACGGAAAGCTTACGATGGACGAAGTAACTGCTTACAGTAAATCTATCGGGCTTGCACCGATCCGTGTGAAAAAGCTGCGGAATGCGAAGCATATTTTCAGCCATATTGAATGGCATATGACTGCGTATGAGGTGATCGTGGATGAACTGGAGAAGAACTGCAAAGAAGAGATGATCTTTGCACATCCGGAAGAAATACAAAAGGAATATTCCATGCCATCGGCGTTTAGCGCATGGAAGGTGAAATAAAAGAAGGACATTGCTTTTCGATTTTGCGAAATGCGATGTCCTTTCTTTGGATCAAACAAAATAATTATAAGTGTTTAAATCACCTGCCGTGCAAGCCGTGGTGACTTTGCACCTTCCTGTGCATAAATTAGTGAGTACATGAAATATGCCATCACACATGCAGCAACTACATCCACTACGGAATGTTGCTTCAGGAACATGGTTGACAGAATGATCAGAATGCTTAAAACAAGAGATCCTTTCTGGATTAGTCTGGAGTGCTGAAGCTTCTCGCAATGGGAAATTGCGATGTAACAACAAATAGAGTTGTATACATGAAGACTTGGAAGCACATTCGTAGGTGTATCCGTCTGATAGATCCGTTTAACCAGCTCGATACAGAAGTTATCACGTGTAAATACTTCCGGTCTCAGGTTCAATCCATTCGGAAATACCGTGCAGATGATCAGAAAAATGGTCATACCGCTGAACATGATCGCGGAGGCTTTGTAAAATCCCTGTTTATCATTAAAGAACAAATATCCCAGTGTGACTGCAATATAAGCAAACCACAGCAGGTACGGAATGATGAAATATTCACAAAACGGGATGTAGTCATCGAATATCGAATGGATTACAAAATAATTGTCGGTCACATGGCGTTCCAGATAAGTAAACCATGGAAAATAAATAAAAGCATATAGTAATACCCATGCATGGCTGTATGTATGCATCAGTGTCTTTAATTTTTTAAAAATATGACTCATGATAAAAATCAGCTCCTTCGGGTGAAGATGTTTCTTCCTTGTTACTAGAGGTAGTATAACATTAAAAATTTTTCTCGACAACAGACTTCATAAAACATTCATATTTTTTTCTATTCTCTATTTTACGGAGAAACCTTCAAAGATATACATATCATATTTATTCCGTGCAGTTTTATAAGCTTTTTGATTGCGGAGTGTCCAGACTGCCATCGGAATACGGTACAGATAGTGGTTCAGCCAGACGGAAGGATTGCCGGCATCTGCAAGTTTATAAGAAATAAAGTCCGGACGACAGATCAGGTTGGTCAGCAGGAACTGTACACAAAAGCGCGCCAGAAAAGGATTTTCCGGATTCGTGCGAGTCAGGGCAGAAGAAAGCTGTCCACGAAGAACCTGAGGCGCATGCTTGTGAAACCATCGGATTCCAAGTGAGTTGAAAGACTGGACCATATAAGGCCCTTTATAATCCTTTAAAATATCCCATGCGGCAGGACAGAGCTTCATATTGCTGTCCGGAAGTTTCAGTTCAATCAGAAGAGGAACCCGCCCATTGACATAGCGAAGGACATCTGAAAAAAGTGGCATATGCTCCGAAGTTCCGGAAAGATGCAGGTGCTGTAGCGTATCAAACGTGGAATCCTCAACTGTCCCTTCGGCATTGCAGATCCGCTTTAAAGACTCGTCATGGAATACGACTACTTTTCCATCACGGGTGAGATGGATATCAAGTTCGATGGCAAGATTTTGTTTTACTGCCTCACGAAATGCCAGCATAGAATTCTCGGGAATCAGCCGGGAAGAATCATGTAGTCCGCGATGGGCATAATCCCGCTTGAGATAAGGGAGGATTTTGCTTCGGCGGGAAGTATTCGGCATGATCATATATAAATATAAGAAAAAACATACAACAACAGTTAAAAGAATCCAAAACAACAGCATAGAAAAGTCCCCTTCTTTTATGTAATAATTTTCAGTGTCTCAGGTTCGAGAGAGAACGAAACATCCTTCTGGAGATAAATCGGTTCGCCGTCAGAATGTACCGGAAGTGCTATTTTTGAGTGTACTTCTGCTTTTTTACAGCGGAAGATATGTACGCCTGGAAGTCGGGTATGCTTTCCGGAAAACACAGTCGGCAGAATTGCCAGAGCAATAATTTTGGGAACATTTGCAATCACAATAAAGTCCAGCAGATCATCATCCGGTTTGGCATCCGGGCAGAATTTGCATCCACCACCTTCATAAGGAAGATTAAATGCAGAGGCAAAGAAAACCCGTTTAAAATGAAGTCTTTTGGTATCGTCCAGAAGGATTTCCATTTCATCTGGCTGACAGCGGCGCAGACGGTATAGTGAGCAGGCTGCATAGGCAAGTTTGCCCAGACCAAGCCGGTTAAAAAAGACTTTAACCCTGGAAATACAAAGTTGATGGCAGATAGCTGCATCGTATCCGATTCCGGAACTGACGGCAAAACGGTGAACCTTGTCATGATAGTGCAATACACCAAGATTGATTTTGCGCGTCTGTTCAGAATGAAGTACCAGATCCAGAGCTTTCATGGTATCGGATGGAAGGGCAAGTCCCCGGCCAAAATCATTGCCAGAGCCGATCGGAATGTAACCGAGGATAACCAGGCTTAAATTCTTGGACCACAGATTACTTCATCCACACTTCCATCACCACCAAGTACAACGATCGTAACAGGATCCCCGGAGGCGGTAAGCTCGGCGGCAATTTCCGTTGCGTGATGCCGGTGATGTGTAAAATGGATCTGGTAATCTATATGTTCTGCTATCAGCTTTAATTTAATCTTTTCCCATAGTGCAAGTCCCCTGACCTGATAGTTAGATCTATAAGTAAATGATACATAAAGTCATCCCTTCACTTCTGTAAATTTAGTTTCATTCTAGCATCGGAATGAGAGGATATTGTCAAAAACAATAAAATGCA
>SCPN01000565.1_pt1 | contig 38357 bp, 66 predicted proteins | sample 6106831 | NCBI WGS metagenome assembly SCPN01 (sample SAMN10720447, study PRJNA508395) | human gut metagenome | isolation source: Participant 1, 0 month | reverse complement strand
GAAGGGAGATTGATAGATTAACCCTGAAAAATGTTCCAGTCCATGGGAGAAAAGTCCAACGGGTTTGAGCTTCCCGGCTGGGAGCCTGAGCGTATGCGCGCGGCAAAAGAGCTGTTTGAAATGTATAAGGATGTGGATGAGGACCGCCTTTTTGACAACCTGGTGTATTTCTTGAAGGCAATCCAGCCTGTATGCGAGAAGTATGATATTAAGATGCATAAGCATCCGGATGACCCGGCCTGGCCCGTATTCTGGATTAGCCAGAATCATCACCGGCAAAGAGCGGCTTCAAACTGATGAAGGCTGTGGATGCAGACTCTTTAACGGCGTTACCCTGTGCACCGGTTCCCTGGGAAGCAATCCGGAAAATGACATCCCGGATATTATCCGGTCCTTAAAAGGAAGGATTCCCTTTGCACATGTGCGCAATCTGCAGTACAATGCGCCTGGAGATTTCCAGGAAGCTGCCCATCTCTCAGAAGACGGCAAGCATGGATATGTATGAGATAAATGAAAGCGCTGTACTGATATTGGCTTTGAGGAACTTCGCGCCCTGACCACGGAAGGGCTGTCTGGGGAGAGGTGTCCATGCCGGGATACGGTCTTTATGACAGAGCCATGGGGGCATGCTACTTAAATGGTCTGTGGGAGGCTATCTGTAAGCAGAACCGATAGGCGCATACAGAAGGAAAGGATGGGTGCCATGAGATTAACCTTTGATGAAATTAAGAGTGAGATTAAGAGGGTGCTGGTTAAATACGGGATGTCTGAGGAAAAGGAGGCGACCTGGAATACTTTCACACGGAGATCCACTGGGGTATATTCTCACGGCACCAACCGGGTGGCCAGGTTTGTAAATTACATTCAGAAAGGCTGGGTGGACGTAAATGCTGGAGCCTTCCCCTGGAGCGGGAGTTTGGCGCCCTCAGGGTTTATAATGGAAACATGGGGCCCGGCGTCCTGAACGCCCTGTACTGCGCGGACCGGGCCATGGAGCTGGCAGATCAGTACGGCATCGGCATGGTGGGAATCAGGAATACCACCCACTGGATGCGGGGCGGCACCTACGGGCTGTACGCTGCAAGAAAGGGGTATGCGGCAATTATGTGGACCAATACAGAGTCCTGTATGCCTCCATGGGGAGGCAGGGAATGCCGTCTGGGCAACAACCCCTTTGTCATGGCTGTGCCGTCTGCGGACGGAGGAGAACCTCTCCAGCTGGACATGGCCATGTCCCAGTATTCCTACGGAAAGCTGCAGGTTACCCGGCTGGCCGGGGAGAAACTGCCCTATCCCGGCGGATTTGATGATGAGGGCAATCTGACGGACGATCCGGGCGCCATCGAGCAGTCCCGCCGTGTGCTGCCTGTGGGTTATTGGAAGGGATCGGCCTTTTCGTTTATGCTGGATATCCTGGGGTCCGTGCTCACGGACGGTATAGGGGCAGCCGGCATGGACCAGAAGGGATACGGCAGCTGCGGAGGCTGTTCCCAGGTCATGATTGTGGTGGATCCCGGCAGGACCACTACGGATGCCCATATGAAAGAAATCGTGGATACAGCTGTCCTGTATGTAAAGAGCTCGGCCCCGTCGGAGGAAGGCGGCAGCGTCAGGGCGCCGGGCCAGGGAAGCGCCCGGTTCCATGAGGAGCATGACAGGCTGGGGATTTACGTGGATGATGATGTCTGGAAGGAGATACAGTCCCTGTAGGCCCTGGGAACTGGTATTAGGAGGTTTTACCCATGAAGATAGAGGAAAAGAGACATGGAGAGACTGCCAGACAGTATGCGTACCGGACCTTGCGGGAGAACATCATATCTCTGATTTGGAACCGGAGCGCCCTTTAACGATGTGGAAATGTCGCAGATGATAGGCATCAGCCGCACCCCCGTGCGGGAGGCAGTCATACAGCTCAGTGAGGAATCCAGAATCATTGAAATATTCCCTCAGAGAGGGATGCGCATTGCGCTGATTGATGTGGATCTTGTGGTGGAGGAGGCGCGCTTTCTGCGCCTGGTCCTGGAAAAGGCGGCTGTTGAGCTGGTCTGCGGACAGGCGGATGAAGAGGACCTGCAGTGGCTGGATGAGAATATCAGGCTCCAGGAGTTTTATCTGGAGGGAGGTTCATCCCGGAAGCTTTTGGAGCTGGACAATGAGATGCACCGGAAGCTGTTTTCCATCTGCCGCAAAGAGCTTACCTATGAGATGAGCCAGAGGCTGGCGATTCACTATGACAGGATCCGCAGCCTGTCCGTGGCAGCGGTTAAGGACCATAAGATAATTGAGGACCATAAAAAACTGCTGGAGGCAATACGGAGCCGCGATAAAAAGCTGGCCGCAGAGACAATGGATCTCCATCTGAACAGGTGGATGTTGAACGAGCAGATGTTCAGAGACCAGTACCCGGCATATTTTAAGTAACTGTTCCGGGCTTTCAGGGAATCTAATTCCAATCAGCATGAAATCGTTTAAGGCAAAATAATACCCCTGGGTCGATACGGCCTCAGGGGTGTTTTCAATCGTTCAATATGTTTAGCTCCTAAATCCTGGCAAGATTCTGAAGGGCGTTATCCTGAATGATGACCTCGTAGTGCTCCTTAAAATATGCCTCGCTGGCAGATTCCCCTGACAGCTTGGTGGCATACTCTGCCCATATATGTTGCACACACGGGAGAAATCCAGGTCGCCGCAGTCCAGGCGTTTTACAATGAGATAATACTGTCTGGTTCCGGGCTTCTTATACAGCGTGTTAACGCCGTCATAGATTCCGGATACGGCCCGGGAAGCCTCGCTTATGCGGTCCAGGCTATTGAAGCGGAAATGCGGCTGCTGGCTACGGAGCCTGTATTCTTCTTGGCAGGAGCTTCAGAGGCACCGTCCGTACCGCTCTCATCCCCAACCTGTTCCACGGAACCTGGCTCCAGGTAGTTCAGGGAATCCGGAGCACCCTCCAGGAACTCGCTGGCCAGCTGCGACACAAGGGAATTCTGGTTGTCGTCCGTGAAAGGTGAGAACTTGGCAAAACGGGTATCCAGTTCTTCCGGATCTTCGATTTTAGTGGGATGACCAGCATAATGCTCTCGCTGGACAGCGGAATCGCCTCAACCATCAGAGGAATGTCCTCCGCTTCAAAGCCCACTTCATTGGATGCTTTCTGAATCATCTCCCGGAACAGCTTCCTGGCTTTTTCTGTTCCATAAGCCAGCTCTACCAGGTTTATGTTGCGCGCATTAAATCAAAGCTGGTCAATGTACAGCGAATCTGGTTATCATTGATACGTTCTATCTTCATAGGATCACTTCCTGTTCTGTGTCAAATGTGGTGACATCTGCTTAGGGCCAGGACATTTTTGGAAACTTCAGGCCGAAAGTAGACTTCTACACTTTAAATATACTACATTACAGGTGGAAATTATCAATCATTTCATAAAAATTAAAAATATCGTGCCGCAGGATGTTTTCAGGTTGTATAAATAGCATATGAAAAGCCATGGAAGATATAACGACCATAGACAGGTGACAAAGAAAAGGGTAAAATTGGGATATGAGATGATATTGTAACGAAGGAGGGGTGAATAAGGAATACCATTTTATTTGGCAAATACCGTCTGCTGCACAAATTGGGAACAGGCCGGGCAGGAACCGTATGGCTGGCAGAGCACATTGGCCTGGAGGAATACAGGGCCATAAAGCGCATTTCTAAGAGGGATGCCGACTATGACACTTTCCGAAGGGAAGCATTGGTGCTAAAAGAACTGCGCCATCCTGGGATTCCCATGATCTATGATTTAGAAGAAGATTCTGAATATTTTTTATTTAATCGAGGAATATCTTGAAGGATATTCTCTATATGCCCTGATTGCGAATCAGGGGCCTATTCAAGAGGCAGAGGCAGCCCGTTACGGGATGCAGGTCTGCGGGCTTGTGGCTTATGCATTCTGCGTGTGAATTACCCATATTACATTTAGATTTACAACCAAATAACCTGATTATCTGCAACGGCACCGTAAAGCTGATTGATTTTGATCATGCCGCAGGCTGCCGGTGGGCAAACATTGCCCCAAAGCGATTCGGTACAGTGGGCTGCGCGGCTCCTGAACAGTATGCTTCTGACCGTATGTTGGATCAAAGGACCGACATTTATGCCATTGGTGCAGTCCTCCGTTTTATGACAGCCGGAACCCTGAGAGAGGAGGCCGGACAGTCTGCCGCCCTGTCGGAGGTCTTTGAGCGGATTATCAGAAAATGCATGGACTCCAATATGGAGAAACGGTACGCTTCCGCCGATGAGGTGGAGGATGCGCTTCAGGCGCTGTGTACCAGGGAACTGACAGTAGAAAAGAAACACAAGACAATACCATCTCATATTTTGCTTGTGACCGGAATGAAGGCTGGACGGGCACTACACATTTGGCCTTTGGACTGGTATGTTTTCTGAACAAAAACGGATACCGGGCGCTGTATGAGGAACATAACGCCTCCCGGGCAGTGGACACCATGGCCCGCAGGGTAGGTATGCGTCCGGACCGTTTTGGAATCTATACCATGAACGGCTGCTGCTTAAAGCCGTGGTATGGGCCTGCCGTAAAGCTGGATGAGGGGACAGGATTTGATATCATAGTAAAAGACTATGGGACAGACTGGCAGCAGGCGGAGCTGGAATTAAAGGCAGGGAAGGCAGATTTATTAGGGACAGGCAGCGCCAGCGCCTGGGACGGCCGGTACATCAGGCAGTACATATCCTGGATGAATCAGGCATGGCGGGCCGTGTGATGGGAACCGTGCTTGTATTCCGGGGACACGGACCATATGCCAAAAGGAACTTAAGGCCATGACAAGCTCAGACAAGGCCTTAAAGGGAATAAAGCTGTTTGTTTCGCCGGAGTATGAAAATCCTTTCAGACAGAAAAGAGAAGAAGCCTTTTTTCAGTCGCTGTGGTCTGCCATAGCCGTCAGCGGCAGGAGATGGAACCGAAAAAGAGGCTTATTAAAATCATGGGGTTTTCTAAGAGAAATCATTTTAAACACAGCCGGCAGCCTGCGAAAGGGTGCAGGGTTGTCGGAATCACAGGAACAGGACGGGGAACCGGGGTGACCCATCTCTGCATCCTGACGGCCAATTATATGGCCAGTGCCCTGCAGCGCAGGACTGCGTAATTGAGTGGAACGACCATGGCGCGTGGAAAACCATGAAGGATATATGCCAGGCCGGTTCCGTAAAGCAGGCGGATTCTGCGGATTACAGATACAAAATCTTCGGGGTTACATATTATATGCAGGGGGACCCCAGCATACTGGCGTCCTGTCTGGGTGGAATATATGACGAAATCATAATTGATTTTGGAGAATTGAGACCATCCATCAGGGCGGAGTGGCTCAGGTGTGAAGTGAAGATTGTCATGGCGGCACTGAGCGAATGGAAGCTGGAGGCATTTTTGGAGCTTTTATCAGAGGAGGAAGGACGCAGAGCAGGGTGGATATATACAGCTGCCTTTGGCAGCGAGGACACCAGAAAACAGATAGAGAGGCAGTTTGGGATTTCTCTGGTCAGGGTTCCTCTTTCAGTAGATGCTTTTTCAGTGGATTATAAAACCATGCTGTGGTTTGAGAGGATTTTGTGAAGAAAAAAAGAGACAGAAGGGAATGGCGCACAAAAGTATGTCACGGAAACAACTCCTTGGTGCTGCCGTCCGGCTGTCCCGCGGTAATAGGGAGGACTTATCGGTATGATAAGAAATGTCGAGTATGGAGACCGGAAGAAACACCAGAGAACCTATCTGGACGGGATTGAAGAGATACAAGAACAAAGGGGTCCGGATTACCATTGACGGAGTCGAGTGCCCGGAAAAGGAATGGGAAAAGATATTCGAGATGGGAGAAGACGGAGGCTTTTATATGGGAGACTATGTCGGCGCCGAACAGGGCTGTCTGAAGGAAATCAGATTTGACAAAGTGTATCTCAGCGACCCTCCCAAAGAGAAAAAAGATAAGGATTCATAAACAGGCAATAAAATCAGATAACAAAACCGGATTATGCCGCCGCCATGAGTACCGTCTCAGCCTGTGCAGCCAAAGCAAGGCGGCGCATACCGGGCTTTTGTGCCTGTTGCCTCCATAATGACTGTAAATTGTAAGCAAATAATTGGTACATACACTCTGTTTTGTGGTAGAATAAAACAATCATTAGGAAACTGGAGGACAGGATGAGCAGAAGAAGACAAGGTCACGGCTGCGGAATCACGGTGCTGGTTCTGCTGTTCATATTTATCCTGGCAGGCAGTGGTCTGGGAGTGTTTTTTGCCAAGAAATACATGCCCAGCAATGAGCTGGCGGATAAGAGCAGGGTATTGGTATTAAGGGCGACCAGGCCCTTATTTGATAACCAGGTGCAGGAGGAGAAGGGAATCTACGAGGATGGCCAGGTATACCTGCCTGTGGACTGGGTAAATGAACATCTGAACGAGCGCTTTACTGGGATGAGGGCGAAAACTGCTTGTGTATGCACTCGCCTGAATCCATTGTGTATGCGGACGAAAGTACCCAGGGCGAGAAGGGACCTCTTTAAGGTCACACAGGATGGAACTGTAAATCTCTTGGAGTTGTGGTAAATTATACGGATATCCGCACGCAGGCCTTTGCCACAAGCCAGATTAAGCGGGTGTTTATCGACACCTCCTGGCAGCCCTATGACACGGCGGAGCTGAAAAGACAGGCCAGGTCAGAGTGAAGGGTGGTGGAAGAGCCAGATTATCACAGAGGCAGCAGCAGGAGAGACTGTGGATGTGCTGGAGACCATGGACAAGTGGTCCAGGGTCAGGACCGCGGACGGTTACATCGGATATGTGGAGAACCGGAAGCTGGAGGCAGGAGAGCAGATTGCGCCTGTCAGCACCTTTGAGGCGCCTGTATATACCAGCATTTCCATGGACGGAAAAGTAAGGCTGGGATTTCATCAGGTCACACGGCAGGAGGAAATAATACTCTTGAGGACTATGCGTCCAATGCCAGGGGATGAATGTGATAGTGCCCACCTGGTTTAATGTGGTGTCCAGCGATGGAACCACACATCACTGGCCAGTAAGGATTACGTGGATAAGGCCCATGACATGGGACTGAAGGTGTGGGCCATGGTGGAGAATGTGAGCACCCAGGAAAGTATCAAGAACCTTAATACAAAGACTTTGATGTCCTCCACCAGTACCAGGAAAAAGCTCATTGAAAAACTGATGAATGAGGCGGATACCTATGGCTTTGACGGATTCAACCTGGATTTTGAGAGCCTGAAGGCGGAGGCAGGGCCCCATTATGCAGTTCATAAGGGAAATGTCGGTTGCCTGCCGCAATAAGGGACTTGTGCTGTCCGTGGATAACTATGTACCGTCCTCCTATACTGCGTTTTATAACAGGAAGGAGCAGGGAATTGTGGCTGACTACGTGATTGTTATGGATATGACGAACACTATGCGGGAGGAGAAGCCGGCTCCGTATCCTCTATTCCCTATGTGAGGGAGGGCATTGAGAATACCCTGAAAGAGGTTCCCAAGGAAAAGGTCATCAATGCGGTCCCCTTCTATACCAGAGTGTGGACTGTAAATGAGGGAAAGACGTCTTCCAAGGAATATGGCATATCAGATGCCAGGCAGTGGAGTGGAGGAAAACCAGGTGGAGCTTACCTGGGATAAGCTGCTGGGGAAGTATTACGGCGAGACTGTGAGCGGAAGCGGACAGCAGTATATATGGATGGAAGAGGAGGATTCCATGAAGCTTAAGATTGACCTGATTAAGGAGTTTGACCTGGCAGGAGTTGCCTGCTGGAAGCTGGGATTTGAGCCAGCGGATATATGGGATATTGTGTCAGGGGTTAAATAGACAATATGGGTGACGCCGGAGGAAGGAAATGGGACGAAGAAAAAGGGTAACGGGAATCATGACAGCAATCTTAATGGCTGGAGTCATGGCAGGCAGCGTACAGGCTGGAAAGCAGGTGGAGCCCACCACTGGAAAACAGCAGACAAAGGGAAACGGTTCAGGAGACAGTTCAGGAAACAGAGCTGCAAAAGCCCACCCATCCTGCGCCTTCGCAGATACAGCCTTTTCCTGATGTAGAAAAGGAGACAAAGGCAGAGCCTCTGATTGGAGGAAAACGCATTATCCTTATGACAGATATACATTATCTGGCAGAATCCCTGACGGACCGGGGAAATATGTTTCAGTCTATGGTAGAGCACGGCGATGGAAAACTGACCAATTATGTATGGGAGATCACAGACGCCGCACTGGAGGAAATTAAGCTGCTGAGTCCGGATGCCCTGATTATCAGCGGAGACTTAAGTCTTCAGGGGGAAAAGAAGAGCCATGAAGAACTGGCGAAAAAGCTGGATGAGGTGGAGAAAGCCGGTATCACGGTTTTGGTTATACCGGGCAACCATGATATTAACAACCCAAGCGCCTCCGTGTATTCCGGGGGAGACCGGTATCCGGCGGAACCTACCGCACCGGAGGATTTTGAGCGCATATATAAGAATTCGGATACTCGGAGGCCAGCAGCAGGGATGCCAATTCCCTCAGTTACACCTATGACCTGGGACCGTCTATGCGCCTGCTCATGCTGGATACCTGCCAGTATGAACCCCGCAACAAGGTAGGGGGAATGATAAAGACAGAGACCTATGAGTGGATAAAGGAACAGCTTAAGCAGGCGGCCCGTGACAGCGTGATTCTTCTTCCGGTTGCCCATCACAACCTGCTGGAGGAGAGCAAGGTATATGCGGATGATTGTACCATCGAGCACAGTGAGGAGCTTATTCAGATGCTGGAAGGGGAGAATATCCCGCTGTTTCTCAGCGGACACCTGCATGTGCAGCACTTCATGAGAAATAATGACATCGGTATCTATGAGGTGGTCACCAGCTCCCTGTCCACGCCTCCCTGCCAGTACGGCGTGCTGGATTACATGGAAGATGAGACATTTTATTACTATTCACGCAAGGTGGATATGGAGAAATGGGCCAGGAAAAACAAGAGCACGGATGAGAACCTGCTGAACTTCGACACATACAGTCCGCCTGTTTTAAAGAGGATATTCTATAATCAGGCTTATGACGCCATGAAGAACTCTGCGGAGGAGGAGACGGCAGCGTATTTGTGAAGCTGACAGAATCAGAGAAACAGCAGATGGCAAAGGTATACGGCGACATCAATGCCGCGTGTTACGCAGGCAGGGCATATGAGCTGGTGAAGGAGGCTGTGAAGCAGCCCGGATACGCCATGTGGAAGGAGTACTGCTATCCCAGCATCCTGTATGAATACCTGGAATACATCAGAAGATGCGGTACGGGATTATAACGTTCTGAGCATGGAGTAAAACAGGTTCATTTTCATCAGGCGGGTGAATATACTGGAATAAAGGTTATCAGGAGCGCCCATTGATGAAGCATTCAGCATGGCAGACAGTGATGGGGATTCTGCTGCTTTGTATCGTGGCATTGATATCATGGCAGGCAGGAACATTGGTGGCTGTCCATAATCAGGCAGCGGAGGCAGACAAGGCAAGGCCGGTGGTGGTCATAGACGCCGGACACGGAGGCAGTGACCCGGGTAAGGTGGGGATAAATGGTCAGCTGGAAAAGGATATTAACCTGAAGATATCAGAGCAGCTGAAAGCATATCTTGAGGCCTCCGATGTAGAGGTGATCCTTACCAGGGATTCGGACCAGGGCTTTACAGCTCCGGAGACAGTCATAAAAAGATGGCAGATATGAGAAAAACGGTGCGAAATCATAAATGAGGCAGTGCCGGATTTGGTGGTCAGCATCCACCAGAACAGTTACCATGAGGAGTATGTATCCGGAGGCCAGGTTTTTTATTATAAGACATCAGAGAAGGGAAAGTATCTGGCGGAAATTTTGCAGAAGCGCTTTGATTATGTGCTGGGGGCGAGGCCAACAAGAGGATGGCCAAGGCCAATGACAACTATTGTCTCCTGCTTCATGTGAAGGAGCCTATTGTCATAGTGGAATGCGGATTCCTGAGTAATGGAAAGGAAGCCAAACGCCTGGAAGATGAGGAATATCAGGACAGAATGGCCTGGACCATACATGGGAATCATGGAATACCTTAATACGGTCAAACAGAAGAGGTAGAAGCCGGGCTGGCCCGGCAATCAGAAATAAGATATGAAAATGGGAAGGCTGACCCGCGTGAGGGCGCCTCCCATTGTTGTATTTAGGCTTTAAATGTGAAGAAAACAAAAGGCCGGAGAACTGGCAGAGCAGTCCTCCGGCTGGAAATAAAAAGCGCGAGACGGGATTCGAACCCGCGGCCCCACCTTGGCAAGGTGGTGCTCCACCCTGAGCCACTCGCGCATGAAAATATGTTATTACTTTGACGTGGTATAGTCTATCATATTTTCTCTGATAAATCAAGAGGTTTTTTATCTGTTGGATTAAATTTGTTGGTTTAAAATGTTTCTGAAATATTTTGAGATATTTCCCCAAACCATCCGGAAAAGCACATTGTACAGCCTTTGCTTTTTCGGATGGTTTCCCGGCATAAGTTTTTATTTCTGGGCTGTTTCGATCCTGCTGCAGGTGGCTCCTTCTATGAAGGAGGCTTCAATGATTTTGGATACAGGATTTCCGGCGTGGTTGACCACCAGCTCAAACAATTCAAGGGATATTTCACGCAGATTCTGCTGGACAGTGGTTATCTGGGGCTGATGGAGATTGCTGATCACATTATCAAATCCCACAATGGACATGTCTGCGGGAATCTTTAATCCCAGGGAATATGCGGCGTTCAAAGCTCCTAAGGCAATGATGTCGTTGCAGCAGATGATTGCCGTAGGGGCGGCTGGAAGGAGAGGAAGTAATTAAGAGCCTGGCTTCCGGCCTCGAAGAGTCAGCTGGGGATTTTTGTCGTAAATATATTCCTGGATAATGGGGAGTCCCTTTCCTGTCATTGTTTCTATGTAGCCATTCTGTCTGGAAATAACAGAATCCATGGGTGTTTTACAGCCGACAAAGGCAATTTTTCTGTGCCCAAGGTTGTAGAGGTAGTCCACAATTGGCTGCATCATCTGTCTGTTATTAGAACGTACGCTGGAGAACTTGCCGTGGGTTTTTCGGTCCAGGAATGCAATTGGAATATGAATCTTGCAGGCTTCGAAGATATCGGAATCAACACCCTCTGTCAGGATGATGCCGGCACATCGGTTAGCCAGGCAGAAGTAAAGATACTTCTTTTCAAGCTCCGGGCTGCTTCCTGTATCACAAATAAGGAGCATATAGTTGTGTTCCAGACATATCTGGTTCAGTTCTTTAATCAGGCTGATGAAAAAAGGGTTCTCCATGTCATATATAAACACGGCAATGGTATTGCTTGTCTTGGAAAAGATTTTCTTGACAGGCTGGTTTGGGATATAGTTATATTCCTCAATTACTTTTTGTACTTTCTTTCTGACCTTTTCAGATGTCATTTCTGGATTATTGATAACCCGGGATACAGTTGCAGTAGAGACTCCCGCCAGTTTGGCAATATCCCTGATTCCGATGTATCCGCTATTTTCCGGACGCCCTTCCTTGTTCATACGATTTCTCCTCCTGGTCCTGAAAGGGTGAAACTTGTTTCATGAAAAGAAAAAATAAGTTTCATCCGACCATATCATATTATAGTTTAAATAAAATTAAATGTAAATACGTAAAAATGTAACAGTTTTACTTTGCGCATCAAACGATTGTAGTGTGCAGCATGGATGGACAAGGAAAAATCGCTAAAAAAAGAGAAAAAACAATGAATTAATATGAAAAATGCACAAATATATTATTGACAAGAATGAGATAAAGTTCTATATTGAAAATGTAACAAGTTACATACACGAAGTGAATGTGAGGGGCGGAACATGAATACAAGAACGGAAAGGTTGAGAAAACGGTTATTTGATACAGACCCGCGTATTTGTCCGGAGCGGTGTATCTATTTTACGGAGTCCATGAAGGAGACAGAGGGAAAACCAAATGCTTTGAGGCGGTCCCAGGCATTTTATGATGTGCTGAGCCGTATGACGGTCTATGTGAATGCAGATGAGCTGATTGTGGGAAACCAGGCACAGTGGCCTAAAGCCTCCCCGATCTATCCGGAGTACTCCACAGACTGGCTGGAAGCGGGTTAAATGGTACACCTTTTTTCCCGGATAAAAGACCGGGTGATAAATTTTACTATACCCAGGAAGATAAAGACAAAATATTAGAATGTGTGGATTACTGGAAGGAAAGTCCTTATATGAAAATCTGAGAAAGACCCTTCCCGAGAAAATCAACCAGGCCTGGGATGCCAATGTGATAGATGATACATGGGTGTCTGCAGCGGGCCTGGGCAATGTAATTGTAGATTATAAAGGCGTGGTAGATAAAGGTTTATCCGATGTCATGAGACGGATAGAGAATAAGCTTAAGAGGCTGGACCCCAGAGAACCGGGCAATACACGAAAAGATGGTTTCTTGAAGCGGCCCTTCAGGGCAATCAGGCCGTGGTGATGTTTTCGGGCCGTATTGCTGACTGCTGCAAAGAGCAGGCAGAGCAGGAAAAGGATGAGACACGCAGAAGGGAACTTCTTAAGCTGGAGGACATATGCAGGAATGTTCCGCTGAATCCGGCCAGGACCTTCCATGAGGAGCGGTTCCAGTCCATCTACATGATTCTGCTGCAGTCCATCTGAATCAATGGGCATGCCATCTCACTGGGGCGTTTTGACCAGTATGTATCCTTATTATAAGAGGGATTTGGAGGAAGGCAGAATCACAAGAGAAGAGGCCCTGGAGATAGTCGAGTGCTTCTTCATCAAATGCAATGAACTTAATAAGCTCAGGAGCTGGCCGGATACAGAATTTTTCCTGGGATACCAGATGTTCATTAATCTTGCCATTGCAGGGCCAGACAGTGGATGGGAAGGATGCAACCAATGAAGTTTCCCATCTGTGTGTGGAAGCATGTAGAAAATGTCAGACTCTTTACCCCGTCCGTATCCATTAAGTGGTTCGAGGGAACCAGTGATGGGTTCATGATGAAGGCGTTAAAGGCTGCGCAAAGGCATCAGGGCGGGCAGCCGGCATTTTACAATGATAAGGCATTTATCAGGACGCTTAAGAATATGGAATTGCCGAGGAAGACCGGGTGGACTGGGTACCGGACGGATGTATCGAGGCATCCATTCCTGGAAAATGGGATTTTGCGGCCAAAGGCCCATGGCTGAATGTGGAAAAGGTACTTGAAATCCCACACTCCACGACGGCACGGATCCTAAGACCGGATACCATTTTGTGGATTTGGAGAAACGTGCAGAGGACTGCGGCAGTGTAAGGGAGCTGATGGAATTATATAAACAGACCCTGGATTATTTTATGGGACTGCAGGTGGAAACGGAACATATCAATGATGAAATTCATATACAGCAGGACATCAACGCATTCCGTTCATCCCTGGTATATGACTGTATAGAGAGGGCCATGGACCTTGTAGAGGGCGGTTCCGTGTACTCAGCAGACGGCGGGCCTACTGCGGGTACCATCAGCGCAGGGGATTCCCTGGCATTGGACGAAATTGTATTTAATCAGAAGCTTCTGACCATGGAGCAGGTGCTTCATGCCATGAGCACCAATTATGAGGATATGGAGACAGTGCCTGCCGGACCGGAAATCAGGGCCATACTGTTAAACAAGGCACCTAAGTTTGGAAATGATGACGAGAGAGCTGACAAGTGGGTAGTTGAACTGGAGGACTATATTGGCTCCAGCTACAGGTATAAATACAGAAGTTCCAAGTATGGAAAAGGGCCGGTGCCCTGCTGTTACTCCTACAGCCAGAGTCCTGTGACAGGTAACATTGCTTTTGGGAAGAGCATTGGAGCCACGCCGGACGGACGCAAGGCCGGACAGCCGGTGAATAATGGAATTTCCCCTGCCAATGGCTCGGAGAAAAGGCGCCACGGCCGCCCGCAATTCCAGTCATGAAACTGCCCAGCATATGGTTCCAGAAAGGGGCGATATTCAACATGCGCCTGTCCAAAGGAGCGCTGGATACGGATGAGAATAAAGAGAAGGTAATTGCCATGATTAAGGTGCTGTTTGAAAACTACGGACAGCAGATCCAGTTTAATGTGGTGGATAACAAGGTGTTCAAGAAGGCAATGGAGCATCCGGATGAATATAAGGATTTGATGGTCAGAGTTTCGGGTTATAGTGCACTGTTTACATCGCTGTCCCCGGAGTGCCAGATGGATGTAATAAACAGGGCGGAGCTGGAATTATAGCTAAAGTACCGCAATGCGGTGTATGAGCCGGCGGATGACGAACAGGGGGAATCACAGACATGGGGGTTTGCAATGTATTTAATATAGAACGGTTCGCAACAGAGGATGGCCGCGGTATCCGCACCGTTATATTTTTAAAGGGCTGTTCCCTGCGTTGCAGATGGTGTGCAAACCCCGAATCCCAGAGAGCGGGGACCGAGGTTCTGGTTAAGACGAATGTCTGCATCAACTGTGCAAGATGCAGCGTTCTGTGTCCGGAAAAAGCCATAAGCTACATGGAAGGTTATGGCTTTATTACGGACCAGAGCAAGTGCAGGCAATGCGGTGTGTGCATCAGGAGTGTTATGCGGACGCCAGGAGATGATGGGGAGAAAATACAACGAGGGAAGAGCTTCTGACTGAGATACTGAAGGACCGTCAATATTATGGGATGTCTGGCGGCGGCGTTACGTTCAGCGGAGGAGAACCGCTGTATTACAGTGAAATCATAGGAGCTGTAGGAGAGCAGATGCACCGGAGAGGTTATAATACCCTGGTTGAAACATGCGGGCATGTCCCCAAAGAGCATTGGAAGACATAAACGGGCATGTTGACTCTATATATTATGACTTCAAACAGATCGCTCCTGATAAGCATAAGGAGCTTACGGGCGTGGACAATACCTTGATACTCAGTAACCTGGAATGGCTGTGCGAGGTCATTACAGAAACTGTCTGTCAGATATCCTTATATTCCGGGATGCAATGATGATGAGGCGTCCATCAATGGTTTTGAGTACATAAAGAGTTTAAGGATCATATCTCTGAAGATTGTATTTCTACCCTATCACAGGCTGGGGCTGCCGAAGTATCAGGGTTAGGACGTGCATATGAGATGGGAATATGCCGTCCCTTAAGAAAGCAGACTTGTTATTCCTGGTACAGCGGGCAGAAAAATACGGTCTGAAAATAAAAATTCAATAAGAGAGGGGCAGGGGTGTTGATGAAGCGGAATATGGTAGCGTTTGACTGCGGTAATTCATCATGCAGGGTTATTCTGGGGGGTGTATGACGGAGAACAGATAACCACGGAGGTCATTTCCCAGATACCAAGATTACATGGTCAGGGTTACATCAGTATTTTACTGGGATATACTGATGATTTACCAAAACTGTTAAGAGGTTAAGAAAGAGGCGGTAAAGCGGGCCGGAACCATCCATTCAATCGGATCTGTACATGGGGCGTGGATTTTGCGCTGTTTGACAATCAGGGACTTATGATTCAGAATCCATTGTCATACAGGAACAGCATAGGGGCAGAGGTTCTGGAACAGATGTCAGATGAGCAGAGAACATATCTGTTCAGGCAGACGGGTATCCTTTGCGATAAAATTAATTCGGTTAATATGATTAAGGGAATGATGGAAAAAATGCAGTCCATGTTTTCCCATGGACATAAGCTTCTCATGATTCGGATATCTTAAACTATCTCTTTACAGGCTGTATGGTGAATGAGCCCAGCGAATTGTCAACGACCCAGCTGATGGATGCCAGAAAAGAGACTCAGTGAAGAAGCATTGAAAACAATGGAAATACCCTCCGGCCTGTTTGCGCCTATTGGGAGACACGGTTTGGCATGCTTCACTCAATGTAAAAGGAAATTCTGGGCATATCGTATGATGTACCGGTTATTTGCGATGCCATCCATGATACGGCTGCCGGTCCTGGCCATTCCGGCAGAGGAGGAAGAATTTTTGTTTGTCAGCACAGGGACCTGGGCGCTTATCGGCATGGAGTTAGAGGAGCCAATCGTGAACGAAGAGGTGAGAAAAAGATGCCTGACCAACGAGATAGGGGCATTTGATAAAATCACCCTGCTGCGCAACAGTGCGGGTATGTTCATTATCCAACGCATTAAGGAGGAATATGAAGGGAACATGGGGCCATAGGCTGGGAGGGAAACAGCCTTGGGAGACTGCCAAGAGGGGGCGGCTCCGCTGTTTCCTGTCAACGATTCCAGATTTTTCAATCCCGTACATATGTCTGATGAGATATGGAATTATCTTGTTAAGACCGGTCAGGCTTCCGGAGAAAAAGACTGGGGTACAATCATATGCAGTTTTCAAAACTCCATGGCGCTGAGCTTTGCCTCGGTGATACAGGGTCTAGGAAATCAGCGGAAAGAAAAAAGAAACTGTCTATATGGTAGGCGGCGGCTCGCGGAATGTGAGGCTGTGTCAGATGACAGCAGATGCAACAGGCAAGAAGGTAGTGACAGGGGGCAAGGAGAGTACGTCCCTGGAGAAATCTGGGCCACAGCTTAAAGTACTTTAAGCCTGAGATGACAGTGGGGAAATCAGGCGCCTATTGGGAACAGGCATTGAGAGTGCGGCTTATTGCTGTGGCAAAGATTCCGGCGAGGCATTGAAACGGTATCAAAACTAGAAGGGTAAGGGGGCCTGTCCATGGACGGATGTATATTGAGGATGTGCGGGATTAACAAAAGTTTTTTTGGTGTTCCTGTACTGAAAAATGCGCAGCTTGAGGTGCTTCCCGGTGATGTTCACGTTCTTTTGGGAGAAAATGGAGCGGGTAAATCCACGTTAATTAAAATTCTGTCCGGTGCATACGGACGGGAAGGCGGGGACATACAGCTTGACGGCAGGGAGCTGGCGCCTATGACGCCGAAGGAGGCTTTGGACGCCGGTATCAGCGTGATTACCAGAATTTAATCTTGTACCGGATTTGCCTGTATATGAAAATATATTCATTGGAAAGGAATACGGCCAGGGGCTTCTTGTGGACCATAAGCGTGCCATAAAAGAGGCAGAGGGGTACATGAAGCGGGTCGGTCTGGAGGTAAGTCCCAAGACACTGGTCCGTGAGCTGAGTGTGGCCCAGAAACAGCTGGTTGAGATAGCCAAGGCCATATCCAATCATGTAAAGGTCCTGGTTCTGGATGAACCCACAGCGGCCATTACGGATAAAGAGACAAACATGCTTTTGGAATTATCCGTGAACTTCAAAAAAAAAATCGGAATTGTATACATTTCCACCGCATGAGCGAGTTGTTCGAGATTGGAGACAGGTGTACGGTCATGCGTGACGGTGAGTATATAGGAACCGTAAAATTGTCCAGAAACCACAGAGGACCAGCTGACAAAGATGATGGTGGGACGCACAGTCAGCTTTGAAAAGATTGCCAATGAAGCAGTTGACATGAATCAGGTTGTATTAAAAGGTTGAGAAGCTGAGATACAAGGAGTTTTTAAAGGACATATCATTTGAGCTGCACAAGGGCGAAATACTGGGATTTGCCGGATTAGTGGGAGCGGGCAGGACAGAAGTGGCAAAATGCATGATAGGAGCTTACAGAAAAGATGGGGGAACTGTTACGTATAAGGGTGAAACATTGTCCAACAGCCTGTCCAGGAATATTGAAAAGGGAATCGTCTATCTGAGCGAGGACAGGAAGGATGAGGGACTTGTGCTCATGCACTCTGTCATGGATAATATAGCGTTGCCTAACTTAAAACAGCTTGCCAAACCGTTTATCCGCAAAAAGGAGATGGCGGATCGCGCAAAGGATTACATCAAAAGCCTGCGGATTAAAACCCATACACATCTTACGGAAGCCAAGAACCTGTCCGGAGGAAACCAGCAGAAGGTGGTTATTGCAAAGTGGCTGTATTCCAATGCGGATGTATATATATTTGACGAACCCACAAGGGGAATTGATGTAGGGGCGCGTGACGAAATATACAATATTATGTATGACCTGGTCAATCAGGGGGCCTCTATCATAATGATATCCTCCGACCTTGTGGAAGTACTTAAGATGTGCGACCGGGTTGCGGTTATGAGGGAAGGCGTCCTGGAGGCTATATTGGACAACAGCCCGGATTTGACGCAGGAAACCATATTAAAATATGCGATGCAGGGAGGATTATAGGTATGGAGAGCTACAAAGAGGGTGTTAAGGCAAAACTGCCGGCCTTGACTTTATATCTGGGACTGGTTGTTATTTTTATTGTATTTGCTGTAATCTGCAGCATGATGGGAAAGAATTTTCTGACCCTTAATAACATGTTCAATATCATTACCCAGGCCAGCATTATTTCCATCATTGCAATCGGCGCCTCCCTTGTCATTGTCACAGGCGGTTATTGATTTGAGCGTTGAGGTCTATTGTGGGATTTGTGGGTATATTTGGAGGACTGATTCTGAAGGCTGGTATGCGGCCATAATTTTGTGTATCGCGGCCGGCCTGGTCAATGGCTGTCTGGTCAGTACCGCCCTTCATTGTGACGCTGGGAGCCATGCAGATCGCCAGGGGATTGGCGCTTCTGATTAACGGAGGACAGCCCATATCCAGCTTTCTAAGGGGCTGGAGCAGTCTGATGGCTTCAAAGGTGCTGGGGACGGTTCCTGTCTCCGTCATTTATGTATTTGTGTTCTACGCAGTGATTATTTTTGTCATGGCATATACAAAGTTCGGCAGGCACGTCTATGCCGCAGGCGGCAATATCTGCGCCGCCAGGCTTTCAGGAATCAATGTAAACAAAACCGTGCTTATGGTATATGTTTTAAGCGGCATATTTGCAGCCATTGGAGGCATCATGCTTTTGTCACGCCTTACATATGCAGACCCGAATGCCGGATCTGGTTATGAGATGAATGCCATCGCTTCCGCGGTTATCGGAGGAATCTCTTTATCAGGCGGAAAGGGGAAGATCGGAAATACACTGGTGGGAGCCATTATTCTCAGTACTCTGACCTGCGGACTCCAGATCATGAATTTGCCACTTATTACCAGACCATTGTCACAGGCATTGTCATTATAGCCGCGGTGTTTGCGGATAAGAAGAAAGAACGCCAGAGTGAGTAGGAAAGCTAAATACATTAAGTATTTGCAAATAAAGGAGAAATTGATTATGAAGCGAAACATGACGGCAGCAGTGATGGCATTGGCAATGAGCACGGTTATGTCGGCGGCGGTACTTAGCGGATGCGGAAGTACCCCGAAGGAGACTGTGCCGGAGACGGCCAAGGAACAGCAGACAGATGCCAGACCGCGGATACAACTGGGAAAGCGGGAAGGACGAAGAAAGCAGCGCAGAAGCGGCATCGGGTAACTATGGAGATAAGACCATTGGATTTGTGGGGATGACTTTAAACAACGAATACCATATTACCCTGGCTAACGGCGCTAAAGTAGAAGCAGAGGCAAAGGGGTCAAGATTGAGGTCCAGGCCGGAGACCAGCATGCCAGCGCTGATGCGCAGCTTGGCATTATTGAGAATATGATTGCCAACAAGGTGGACGGAATTCTTCTGGTTCCCAGTTCTTCAGACGGTCTGGAATCCGCCCTTACAAAATGTAAGGAAGCAGGCATTCCTATCATCAATCTGGATACAAAGCTGACGGATGAGAGCCTTGCCAATGTAGGCCTGGATATTCCGTTTTACGGAACAACAATTATGAAAGAGGCGCCAAACTGGCAGGCGAATATGTGGCGAAAAACTTTGAGAAGGGAACAAAGACAGCCATACTCAAAGGGATTGAAGGACAGACCAATGCAGCGGACCGTTACAATGGATTCATAGAAGGCGCCGGGGACACGGTAACTGTTGTGGCTGAACAGACAGCAAACTGGGAAGTGGACCAGGGATACACGGCTGCCCAGAATATCATAAGTGCCAATCCGGATGTTGAACTTTTCTTCTGCTGCAACGACAATATGGGTATCGGACCTTAAGAGCTATCAAGGAAGCAAATATGCAGGAACAGATTCAGATTATCGGATTTGATGCGGTAAGCGAAGCCCTGAACCTGGTGGAAAACGGAGAGTTTCTGGCAACTGTGGCACAGTATCCGGCTGAAATGGGAAAATTGGGCGTGGACAATATGCTGAAAATATTTGACGGCGGTGAGGCGGAATCCTATATTGACACCGGAACGGAAGTTATTACAAAGGACAATGTAGGAGAGTTCAAGGATTACTTAAAGACTTTTGAGTAGGAACAGGGCTGGAGTTTTGAGACGGATTTTTCATATGGGATTCAAACATACTTCAGGCCATAAAAAATTAGGGCTGCCTGCCGGCAGCAGAATGAGAGGCAGAAATGGACTTTAAAAAATGCATTGTAGAGAGCGGTAAAAGCTGGAGAATTCAGGTCTTACTGTAGAAACGTGGGAAATATCAGTATCCGCGATCCTGAGACCGGACTGGTATACTTAACGCCCAGCGCCATGAAATACAGTACCATTGTGGAAGACGATGTAGTGGTCTGCAGGCTGGATGGAACAATCGTGGAGGGTCACAGAAAACCAACTATTGAGACAGGGCTGCACCTGGCTATATACAGAAACAGAGAAGAGGTAAACGCAGTCATCCATACCCATCCCTATGTATTCCATGGTATACGCTACGCAGGGAAAGGATATTCCCCTGATAATAGATGAGGCGGCCCAGGCCATGGGAGATACCTGTAAATGTACACAGTATGCACTGCCTGGTTCTGAGGAACTGGCAGACCAATGTGAAAAGGCGTTGGGAAAGGAAGCCAACTCCTGCCTTCTGCATTCCCACGGAGCAGTCTGTGTGGGTGAGAATATGGACGCAGCGTTTAAGGTAGCAACAGTCCTGGAAGCAACAGCCAGAATTCTTTACATGATTGAAGCCACGGGCGGAAAACCGGCAGGGATATCACCTGAAAATGTAGCGGTGATGAAGGATTTTGCCAAAAATCATTATGGCCAGGGGAAATAGCGGGTTATAAGAGAGAATCAGAACATAAAAGGCAGCAGTGTATTGCGCTGCTGCCTTTTGTTTTGCCGTGGATATAAGGTAAACAAAACAAAAAAAGCCTCTTCAAGGCTTTTTCTCATTTTACAGAGCAGGTGATGGGAATCGAACCCACGTATCTAGCTTGGAAGGCTAGTGTTCTACCATTGAACTACACCTGCGTAATGACCGCTTCGCTATGTGGTCAGTGCCCAAAGTCGGAATCGAACCAACGACACGAGGATTTTCAGTCCTCTGCTCTACCAACTGAGCTATCTGGGCATTTGTCTATGGGAACAATCAGGAATCATCAGTAATTATCCTTACAAGCTCTGTTCCATCAGCGACATCAACAATTTTACAAGATTTCTCCAATATTGTCAAGATGAAATTTGAGTAAAATAACCTTAATTCGCCGTAATTTGTTTTTGTCATACCCACAGATATAAAAATCCGCCTTCATTCCTGCGTATTTGAGTAAACAAAAAGACATGGACAGTCTGCCATGTCTTTAAGAATATCCTGTTACATACTCCTTACGCCCGCTGGCATCCGCAATGCCTTCCTCTTCCCTGTATTTGGCAACGGTCCGGCGGGGAGATGGATATGCCGCGTTCTGCCAGCTTTTCACCCAGAAGGCGGTCGCTGTAAGGCTTCTTTTTGTTTTCTTCCTCTATGATTTCCCGAAGCACACGCTTGATATCCGCGGCAGTCACGGACTGGGTACCGCTTTCGCTGCTGCTGCTTTCCTGGACAGCCACACTGCGCGAGAAGAAAAAGTTCATGGGGTATACGCCCCAGGGCACTGAAGGTATTTCTTGCTGACAGCTCTGCTGACTGTGGATTCGTGGATGTCCAGTTCCTGGGCGATATCTGCCAGCCTTAAGGGATTCAGGTGGGCAGGTCCGAAGGTGAAGAACTCCTCCTGGTGTTCAAGGATGGCCCGAGATACCTGCATCAGCGTCTTTCCGCGCTGGGTTACACACTGTTTGACCCTCGGCCTGCCGGATTTTATTGCCCAGATACTCCTTGAGTTCAGAGGATTCAGGATTCTGGTTCATCTGACGGTAGCTGTTAAGCTCAATGGTGGGATACATGGATTCATTCAGCAGGATGTCAAAATGGTCCTTGAACTTTACAATGGTCACATCCGGGATGATGTAGCGGAGCTGGTCCCTGCTGCTGAAGGATACACCCGGTTTGGGATTCAGGGATTTAATAATCTGACAGTAACCCGCAGTTTCAGTGGGAGAGAGGCGCAGCTTCTGGCAATGGCCGGAATCTGGTTTTGGCAACCATTTCCAGACAGTTGTCAATGATGGATTCCAGTACCGGGGTCAGTATGTCCCTGCGTTCCAGCTGCAGTTTCAGGCATTCCTCCAGTGTACGTGCGCAGACGCCGGATGGGTCAGGGCCTGGAGATCAGACAGGAGATCTTCCACTATCTCAGTATCGGTCCCAAAGTAGGAGGCAATTGTCTCTGTGCTCTCTTCCAGGTAGCCCTTATTGTCAAGACATTCCAGCATGAACTTGATGATTTCCGTTTCCTGGTCCGTGAAGTTTTCCGTGATGAGCTGGGACCACAGATAGTCCTGAAGGGTCTCGCCGTCGTCCGTGTTAATGTTCCAGCTGGATTTAAAGTCGTAGTCATCATCATTATTCTGGCGCTGGTACAGATAGTAATTCTCCTCATTGAAAGAATTAAGCCATTCCTGCTGTTCAATGGACTCGCGCTGCTCTTCAGCAGTGGGGGGCTCCACAATGTCGATTACCGGGTTTTCCAATGCCAGTTCATTGATATAAGTATTCAGCTCCTGGGAGGTCATCTGAAGAATCTCAGCTGACTGAATCATCCGCTGTGACAAAGTCTGGGTTTGCTTTACCTGTAATTTTAGGTCCATAACACTTCCTTCTTTCGTGATATCTCATAATGCATCAGAGCGTGTTTAAAAATTGTGTTCCGCCAGATGGCGGGCAGGCGGTTTCAAACAGGCTCCGGAGAGGTGATGATTGCGCCGGGCAGTATGAGGCAGAAACATGTTCCGGTCTGCCCTGGAAAATTTTAATGAAATAATTATAACACAGATGGCCTTTTGGTACAATGATGCACTTGGACATTTAAAGAGGCGGAAAGAAAGCTTCTGCGTAATCAGAAGCTAAGTGCACCCGTGCAGCTGGCTCCGCAAATCAGCCTTTAAAATCCTGTGGAGGCATGTTATAATATCGCCATGGTCCAGACCGCGGGGAAATGGCTGGGATCAGGCAGATGCCGGCGTCCTGTAATGCATTTTCAGGCACCCTGCGGACGGAAGAATGAATTCAGGAAGGAAAATATTTCATGTTATTTAGTTCCATGATATTTTTATGGCTGTTCCTGCCCTTTGTGCTGGTCGTGAATCTGTTGCTGCCCATCCGGCTAAGCAACTTCTTTCTGCTGGCAATGAGTTTTATTTTCTATGCATGGGGAGAGCAGGAGTATATATGGCTTCTCCTTTTGTCCCTGGCTGTGAATTATGCAGGTGCTTTGGGCATAGAGGCTGTGCGGGGCAGCAGGCCGGCGGCTGGGGAAGCTGCTGGAGCGGCAGGGGTTACGGAAGGGACTGCCGTCAGTACAGACAGCCAGACGGCTTCCGGTGCCGGCAAGCACACTCTCTTTACCCCGGATAAGCTGCTCCTTGTGCTGCTGGTGGCTGTGAACCTGGGTTTTTTAGGGTATTTTAAATACTTTGATTTCCTGACCGGCCTGGTCAATAAGCTGGCGGGGGGCACCGTGGCGGAGCCAAAGAACCTGCTGCTGCCGGTGGGTATCTCATTTACACATTTCAGATGATATCGTATGTGGCGGAGGTGTACCGGGGACCACAGGGGCCGAGAGGAACCTGCTGAACCTGGGACTTTACATGTCCTTTTCCTAAGATGATACAGGGACCCATCGAGTGCTATCAGGGTATGGGTGCGTGCATCAGAAACCGCCATGTGACGCCGGAACTGTTTGCATGCGGAGCAAGGCGCTTTATCTACGGACTGGGAAAAAGGTTATACTTGCCAACCAGTTCGGAAGCGTGGTGGACAAGGTTCTGGCCAATCCATGGACCAGATCAGCGGAGGTTTGGGATGGTATGTGGGAATCCTGTATACACTGCAGATTTATTTTGATTTTCCGGTTATTCCGATATGGCGGTGGGCCTTGGTAAAATGCTGGGCTTTGAGCTGACGGAGAACTTTAATTATCCATATCTGGCCAGGTCCGTGGGAGTTCTGGCGCAGATGGCATATATCTCTCTCCAGCTGGTTCAAGGACTACCTTTACATTCCTCTTGGCGGAAGCAGGAAGGGGACATTTGTTACCTGCCGTAATCTGATGATCGTATTTATCTGTACCGGATTCTGGCATGGCGCGGGCCTGTCCTTTATTGCGTGGGGAATGTATTACGGCTGCCTGCAGGTGGCGGAACGGCTGTTTTAAAGCGGCGGCTGGAGTGTCTGCCAGCGGCGGTCAGTTATATTTATATGTTTTTTGTTACCGTGGTGGGATGGACCATGTTCCGTGCGGATTCGTTGACCCGGGGACTTATGCTGCTTAAGCAGATGTTTCTTCTGCGCCCGGGGATTTATGATACAGCCATGTATATGAACCATAAGACCATAGTCTATATGGTGATAGGGATTGTGCTGTGCGGTCCGTTTCAGGCCCTGGTTCCCTGTTTTAAGAAACATATGCAGGACGGCAGAAGCATTTACCTGTCTGAAAGCCTGGGACTTATACTGCTGTTTGCATACTCGATTGTGATGGCTGTGGGCAGCACTTATAATCCGTTTATCTATTTCCGGTTTTAGAGAGGAGGCAGCAGGTGAGACAACGCATAAAAGCATATATATTTGCAGGCATGTTCCTGGGAATGATGATACTGCCAAGACTCCTGTTTATACCTCTTAAGGATTATGTGGACACGGAGAATTACGAGAACCGGGTTTACCAGGAAAAGCCGGTTCTTAATTTCAGGAATCTTTCTGCAGCGGACCTTAAATCCTATCCGGGGCAGTATGACGCCTACTTTAATGACCATCTGGCCTTTAAGAATCCCATTGTGGCCTTTGGAAAACTGGCGGACATTCATGTGTTTGGGGAAGTCACGTCCGATGCCGTTCTTATGGGAAAGGACGGATGGATGTTCTATAAGCTGAAAGGGGAAATGGAGGACAGCATTGCGGACTACCAGGGAACCAATCATTACAGTGTTGATGAGATGGAACGGTTTGGGGCGCTGCTTAAGCAGGCGGAGGAAAATCTGGCCTCCAGAGGGATAAAGCTGGTTTTCTATATGGTTCCCAACAAGGAGCAGGTATACAGTGAGTTTATGCCCTCATCCGTGAAGGTGGTTCCAGGAACAGTCCAAGGCGGATTTGCTGTACGAATATCTGAAAGAGAATACGGACTGTGATGTGTACTACCCCCTGGATGAGTTCAGAAAGGCCAAGGATGACTGGTGCCAGATATACAGGAAGTATGATACCCATTGGAATGATATGGGGCATTTATGGCATCCCAGATGGTGATACAGGACATAGACGGGGAGCCGTTCGGACCGGAGTCATACCGCTCTTATGATATTGAAAACAGAGGAACCTTCAGCGGGGACCTGGCAACCATGCTGAATCTTCAAGTATTATGACCATGACCCATTCCTCAAAGTGTCAGGCTACAGGGAGGATGTGTCCTTTGAAATGGATTACCAGAATGAACATGAGACCATCACCCACTACTCCTCAGACGCAGAGGGGAAAGCAGAAAGAATCCTTATTTGCAGAGATTCCTTCGGGGTACACATGGCTGAGTACTTTGCCAGGAACTACCCGGATGTGACGCTGATGGATTACCGGACAGAGGGACTGCGGGGCGGCGGCCCTTGAGATTCAGCCGGACGCAGTGGTGATTGAGGTGGCAGAACGGTATACGGATTACATGTTCGGACTGCTGGAACGTCTGGGTACCATCGGAAGCGGGATGGGATTCTGAAAGAGGAAACCGCGGACTGAAACAGGCGGAATGAAATACGGCAGCGGATCGGATGAGTGTTCACCGGATTTCGCTGCCGCTGTTTTATATTAGATTTGATTTTAATCGCTGTATAAGACATGGGAAAAAACGCTGTTCCACGAGAACATTGTGCCGAAGCCTACCCGGCCAGAAATCCTTTTCCTATGATCTCGCTGGAGTTGGAGATCAGAATGAACGCCGTGGGCTCAATGGTGCGGATATAGTTGCGCAGCCGTACAGCCTGGCTGCGTTTCATGGTGGTCATAATAACCGTTTTCTCATGATGGGTAAAGGCTCCTGCGCATGGTATACCGTGGCGCTGCGGTGCAGGTGTTGATGATATAGTCGCAAATCGGATCCGGGTCGTCACAGATAATATTAAAGCATTTGCACAGATTCAGATTCTCAATCACATCGTCGATGACCAGGGATTTGGCCGCCAGACCAATGGTGGAGAACAGCCCTGTCTCAGGTCCGAAGATGAAGAATGAGGAGGCCACGGCCGCCACATCCACCAGCATGAGAACGGTTCCTATGTTAAGGCTGGTATATTTCTTAAGTATCATGGCGATGATATCTGTACCGCCGCTGGAAGCCAGATTAAAGAGAATGGCTGTGCCCACTGCCGGCAGGAAGATGGCGAACAGCAGCTCCAGCAAAGGCTCTGTTGTCAGCGGCCTGCTTAAAGGACAGACCCGTTCCAGCAGGGACAGGCTGATGGACATGACCATACTTGCATAAACGGTCTTTATTCCAAAACCCTTACCCAGGAAAATGAACCCTAAAACCAGCAGTGAGGTGTTCACAATAAATGTGAAATCACTGGCAGACCAACGGCTGATTTCGCTTACTACAGTGGAAAAGCCTGTGACGCCTCCGAATGCAAAATGATTGGGGAACTTGAAAAAGTAGATTCCAACCACCATAATCCAGATGCTTACTGTAATGATGCCATATTCGGCGGCAGTGCGCCAAAATGGACTTTGATATCGCTCATAATCCCTGCCTTACCTGATCGGATGACGGATATGCGGGAAGTTACGCAGATACCACGTATTCATTGTTGTTCCAACCATATAATAGGATGAAACGACTACAAGTGCAATCACATTTTTTGTTGAAACAGCCACAAGTATATAACTGTAGCCGGGAAAGTGTTGTGAATAAAGGAGAATACAGTATTTGGGGTATATGTGGTGCAAAAACAGCTTGTAACCACTATATATATGGTTTATAATGGTGAGCGTGACATCTGGAAATGGTATGCATGGATGTCAGGAATTAGATAAGGACAGGAACCGGCAGGAGAAAAGTAAGAGGAAGCCGGAGAAAATGAGATAAGGTGAGATAAGGAGAGCAAAAGGACATCATGGCGGATACGAAAGTAGAGATAGATTTAGACTATAAAGGGCTGGAACAATGTCTGGAAGAAATAGGAAGGGATTTTCAGGGGGAGGGATATGGACTGGATCGTCTGCTTGAGAGATACCGCTCCTTCCGCAAGCCGGGAATGGGGCCGGCTGAGGGAATGGAAGCCCTGATTCGGTCCGCGGCGGAACTGACTTCCAAGGAAACACCCCTGTGGGAATTTGCAGCGGCCAGGCTGCGGTACTGCGGTTTTGCCTGTGAGGTGGAGGAACAGCTTAAAGGACTGGGAATTAAGGGACTGTATGAAAAGATTTCATATCTGACGGAACAGGGGTTATATGGTGATTATATCCTGAAGCATTACAGCCGGGAGGAGATAGAAGAGGCGGAAGGATTTCTTGATGATGAGAGAAATAAGCTCTTTACCTATGCGGGACTGGATTTGCTGCTTAAGCGGTATGTGATCCAGGACCACAGCCATCATCCGTTAGAGACGCCCCAGGAAATGTATCTGGGCATTTCCTGCACCTGGACCATGAAGGAAAGTAAGGTTGCAGGATGCAATGTGTGCGCCGGTTTTATGATATGCTCAGCCGTATGCAGGTTACCATGGCCACCCCAACCCTGTCCAATGCCAGGAAACCGTACCATCAGCTTTCCAGTTGTTTTATTGACACTGTGCCGGATAGCCTGGAAGGAATTTACAGAAGCGTGGACAACTTTGCACAGGAGGTAAATTTGGCGGGGCATGGGCTTGTATTTCGGAAAGGTCAGGGCAACGGGAAGCAGGATTCGGGGATTTGAGGGGGCTGCCGGAGGCGTGATCCGCTGGATTAAGCTGGTGAACGATACGGCTGTGGCAGTGGACCAGCTGGGGATGCGCCAGGGCGCTGCCGCGGTTTATCTGGACGCCTGGCACAAGGATCTGCCGGAGTTTCTTCAGCTTCGTACTAATAACGGGGATGACCGTATGAAGGCCCACGACATTTTCCCGGCCGTGTGTTTTCCTGATTTATTCTGGAAGATGGCTGAGGAGAATCTGGACCAGGACTGGCATCTGATGTGCCCTCATGAGATCCGGACCGTCAAGGGATACTGCCTGGAGGACTGCTATGGGGAGCTGTGGGAGGAACGGTATCTGGACTGCGTGAGGAGATGACAGGATATCCAAACGAAGGGTATTGTTAAAGGATGTGGTGCGCCTGATTATCAAGTCCGCGGTGGAGACAGGCACACCATTTATCTTTAACCGGGATACGGTAAACCGGGCCAACCCCAACAGCCACCGGGGCATTATATACTGTTCCAACCTGTGCACCGAGATTGCCCAGAACATGTCTCCCATAGAAAGTGTGTCAACTCAGGTGCTGGAGGTTAATGGGAGACCGCGGTGGTCCAGACCACACGGCCGGGAGATTTTGTTGTCTGTAATCTGGCCAGCCTCTGTCTGGGGGCGATTGATGTGGATGATCCGGATGAAGTGGAGTATATTGCCGCCAGTGCTGTGAGGGCATTGGATAATGTAATTGACCTGAATTTTTATCCCCTGGCCTACGCCGGAATTACCAATCAGAATTACAGAGGAATCGGTCTGGGAGTCAGCGGTTACCATCATATGCTGGCAAAGCACGGCATACGGTGGGAGAGCGAGGAACATCTGGTCTTTGCGGACCAGGTGTTTGAGCGGATTCATTACGCGGCTGTCAGGGCCAGCGCCAATCTGGCGGCTGAGAAGGGATGCTACCGGTATTTTGAGGGAAGCGAATGGCAGACAGGGGCATACTTTGAGAAGCGGGGGCTTGTGAGCAGGAATGGAAAGAGCTGGCAGAACAGGTGGCAGAGCACGGATGCGCAATGCCTATCTCTGGCTGTGGCGCCACCAGCAGCACCAGCATACTCTCGGTACAACGGCAGGCCTGGATCCTGTGATGAAGCGGTTTTATCTGGAAGAGAAAAAGAACGCCATCCTTCCCAGGGTGGCCCCGGATCTGACACCCAGGACCTTCTGGCTGTATAAAAGCGGATACACCATGGACCAGACCTGGACGGTGCGGGCCGCAGGTGTGCGCCAGAGGCATATTGACCAGGCCCAGGCGTGAATCTGTACATTACCAACGATTATACCATGCGGCAGCTGTTAAACCTATATATCCTGGCCTGGGAGGCGGCGTAAAGACCCTCTACTATGTGCGCAGCAAGTCTTTGGAGGTGGAGGAGTGCGAGAGCTGTTCCAGTTAAGCTGCTGTTGAAAGGTATAGAAAGGCATGTAAGAAAGGATTTTTGATATGAGTATATTGTCAGCCAAGCCCCTGTTTAACCCTCAGGGCGATACGGATAAGAACAGCCGGAGGATGATTGGGGGCAATACCACCAATCTCAACGACTTTAACAATATGAAGTATACCTGGGCCAGCGCCTGGTACCGTCAGGCCATGAATAATTTCTGGATTCCGGAGGAAATCAACCTCAGCGCGGATTTAAAGGATTATAAGAACCTGACGGCTGCGGAGCGGACTGCCTATGATAAGATACTGAGCTTTCTGGTGTTCTTAGATTCCATCCAGACAGCAAACCTGCCCTGTATTGCCCAGTATATCACAGCCAATGAGGTGAATCTGTGCCTGACCATACAGGGATTCCAGGAGGCGGTGCACAGCCAGAGCTACAGCTATATGCTGGATTCCATCTGCAGTCCGGTGGAGCGGGACAGAATATTGTACCAGTGGAAGGAGGATGAACACCTTCTGCGCCGCAATACATTTATAGGAAATCTGTATAATGAATTCCAGGAGAAGAAGGATGATGTGACCCTTCTCAGGGTCATCATGGCCAACTATATCCTGGAGGGCATTTATTTTTACAGCGGGTTCATGTTTTTTTATAACCTGGGAAGGGGCGGCAAGATGCCCGGAAGCGTCCAGGAAATCCGCTATATCAACCGGGATGAGAACACCCATCTGTGGCTGTTCCGCAGCATGATTGCCGAACTCAGGAAAGAGGAACCGCAGTTATTCACGCCTAAGATGGTAGATATGCTCAGGTCCATGCTGGAGGAGGGCGTGGCCAGGAAATCCAGTGGGATGCTATGTGATTGGCGATGATGTTCCGGGTCTGACCAGAGAGATGGTTACGGACTACATACGGTATCTGGGAAACCTGCGCTGGAGCGGGCTGGGCTTCGGCACCTTGTACGAGGGTATGACGAGGAGCCGCAGTCCATGAAATGGGTGAACCAGTATTCCAATGCAAATATGGTGAAAACAGACTTTTGAGGCAAGAGCACGGCATGCAAAAGCGCTGCCATTGTTGATGATTTATAGATAAGGGGGTATAATGGGGCAGGGATACCGGCATGGGAAGCAGTGTCAGATGCAGTGTCAGACGCAGGAACAGATGCAGGAGCAGACGCCTGGTATCCGATATATGATTGACAGGAGGAGCGAAAACGTGACAGCAGAAGAGGGGGACCGCAGGACCTGGGAGCTGACAGGACAGCTGGTACAGATTGACAGTTCTGATCCGGGAGCCTATGAGGGCCAAATTGAACAGTGGATATATGAATGGTTTACAAAAGAGATAGAGGAAAAGGCAGGAGCGCTTAAGAACCAGATTGAACTGGTCAAAGAGAAGTGATGCCGGGCCGTTTTAATCTTATGGCCCGCATACCGGGAAGAGAACAAGCTCCGGCGCCTGCCCTTGTGTACATATGCCATATGGATACGGTGATGCTGGGGGAGGGATGGGAGGAAGAGACTCCTGCCCTGGGAGCAGTGGTAAAGGAAGGCCGCCTGTACGGAAGAGGTGCCTGTGACATGAAGTCAGGCCTGGCCTGCGCCATGTCTGCATTTTCAGATATGGTGGAATTGACCGGAAGCACAGGGGAGCTTCCGGCGCGTCCCTTTGTATTCATAGGAACCGTGGATGAGGAAGATTTTATGCGCGGGAGTGAAGCGCTATCCGCGACGGCTGGGTAGGCAGGGAAGACTGGATACTGGATACGGAACCAACGGACGGCCAGATTCAGGTAGCCCATAAGGGCCGGACCTGGTTTGAACGATGACCATACAGGGGAATCACGGCCCATGCCAGTAATCCATGGAAGGGCGCTGTGCCATTGCCGCCATGGCAGAGGCAGTCAGCCATATCCGGAAGGCCATCGGCAGCTGTCCGTCCCATGAGGACCTGGGCATGTCTACGGTAACCTTTGGGCAGATAACAGGGGATACCGTCCCTATGTTGTGCCCGGATTCCTGTAAGGTATGGATTGACATGCGTCTGGTGCCGCCTACAGATACAGCGGCAGCGAAAGTATAGTAAGAAGCTGTAAAGGCGGCAGAAGCTGAGATTGCAGGGTCGGGGCAGTTACCTCATTACGGGTGACCGTCCTTATGTGGAAAAGGACAGCAGTTCCCGGCTTCTGGCCAGCCTTAAGTCTGTCTGCGACCGTGTGACGGGAGAGGACACACCTGTCGGTTCTTTTAACGGCTATACGGATACGGCGGTTATCGCAGGAACCCTGGGCAACTGCAACTGCATGTCTTATGGTCCCGGCAGCCTGGAACTGGCCCATAAGCCCAATGAGTATGTGCCCTATGAGGATGTGTGCCGCTGCAGGCGTGTTCTGACTGAGCTGGCACGGCAGGAGACATTCTTTCCCTTTGCCTTTTAAAGTCAAATGTGCTATAGTGTAACCAGTTTAAATTAAAGGAGAAGCTAAGGATGAAAAATACTGCATTGGTAATCATGGCTGCCGGTATCGGAAGCCGCTTTGGAGGCGGCATCAAGCAGCTGGAGCCCGTGGGACCCAACGGCAGAGATTATCATGGATTATTCAATCCACGATGCCATGGATGCGGGATTTAATAAGGTAATATTCATTATCAGGAGAGATCTTGAAAAAGATTTTAAGGAAATCATAGGACACAGAATAGAGAAACTCCTTCCGGTGGAGTTACGCATACCAGGAACTGGAGGACCTTCCAGCCGGTTATGAAGTGACGCCCGAGAGGACCAAACCATGGGGTACAGGCCAGGCAGTCCTTTCCGTGAAGGGTATGGTAGACGGACCGTTCCTTGTGATTAATGCAGATGATTATTACGGACGGGAAGGATTTCGCAGGATTCACGAATACATGGCAGAGCATATGGACTCACATTCTGAGATCTGATATCTGCATGGGAGGTTTTGTGCTGTCCAACACCCCTCAGGATAACGGTACAGTGACCAGAGGCGTGTGCCAGGTAGATGAGGAAGGTTATCTGACAAACGTGACAGAGACTTATAATATCCAGATGAAGGAAGATGGGCTCCATGCCACGGATGAGAGCGGCGCGCCTGTAACCATCAGCCCGTCCCAGCCGGTTTCCATGAATATGTGGGGGCTTCCGGCCAGCTTTGTCCAGGAGCTGGAGAAGGGATTCCCGGTATTTTTGGACAATCTGAAAGAGGGTGATATTAAATCAGAATACCTTCTTCCTAAAATCATAGACAATCTGGTACAGAATAAGAAGGCGAGAGTGACCGTCCTTGACACCCCGGATAAATGGTTTGGCGTTACCTACAGGGAAGATAAACAGGCCGTGGCGGACGCCATCAGAGGGCTGATCCAATCAGGGGTATATAAGGAGAAGCTGTTTTAATAAGAGGATACTACAGACTGAAGACATAAGCAGTATATAATAAAACTGCCCGGCCGGAACTGCCCCTAAAGGTTCTGGCCCGCCATGATATGGCAGACAGGCAGACAGGGACATGCGGATACTGTCAATCCGTGTGTCCCTTTTTTCATGCATAATTTCAAATACCCAAGCCTATACTATAAAAACAGCCCACTTAAGCCGGGCGATGATTATAACATGTTTGGGTGGACAACTTAGCTATGAAATTATGGAAAACATTTAACGTACAAAAACGGGAAGACATATCTTATTATAATACATCAGAAGGTTTTGAAACAGAGGGCTTTGCCATGCACCTGGACCGGCTTATCAGAGAGGAGATGGCAGCCAAGGGAAAGGACGGAATCATGTTCCTGTGTATCGGCACAGACCGGTCTACCGGAGACAGCCTGGGCCCTCTGGTGGGACATATGCTCCGCAGCCGGCGGCTTAAGGGAGCCGCGGTCATCGGAACACTTGACAAGCCGGTCCATGCCATGAATCTGGATTTGTACGCCAGGTATATACGGCTTCACTATCCGGACTATGTGGTGGTTGCCATTGATGCATCGGTGGGCAGCCCGGACCATGTGGGTTATGCCACCCTGGGACGCGGGGCGCTGCAGCCGGGACTGGGAGTGTCCAAGGAACTTCAGGCCGTGGGCGACATAGCCATAACCGGAATCGTAGGCGGAGTGGGCAGCCGGGATCCGGTCATGCTCCAGAGCGTTCGTCTGTCCATGGTGATGAAGATGGCGGACTGCATCTGCGAAAGTATTTCCCTTGTCGAACGATTTTGGGAAAATGCAGCCATAATATGACAAATTTGCGCCGGGAATCTGCGCTTGTTTGGATTAAAAACAGCGGGGTGATTCTATGGGAGAATTATATGAACCCTTTCCAAAGCTGCCGAAGAATTTCCGGCAGATAGGTGAGAGGGACCAGGTTTTAAAATTATATCTGGAAGATTATGTAAATACTTATTTAAAACGCCTCCAGCCGGCAAAGGGGGCTGATTTGCGTGTGGGTCTGCTCCTGGGAAGCAGGGAGACCCATGAGGACATGCCCTATGTTTTGTGGATGGCGCCCTGAAATCGATTCAGTCACCGAGGAAGGCGGAAAAGTGGCCTTCACCGAGGATGCCTGGAAAAAGGCCTACCAGGATGTGGAGCAGATGTTTCCCAAACGCACGGTCCAGGGATGGTTTCTCTGCGCAGGACCCGGCTGTACCTTAAGCCCTCTGACTTATTGGAAAGCAGTCAGTATACAGCATTCATAACATCCTCTGACGGATTTTACAAGTTGAGAGGATACAGCATATATTATAGCGCAACCAGATGATGCAGATTACATGACTGGAGGATAGCCAGGGCCAGGAGTGGATGATAAGGTCATCAGAGCAGAACGGCGAAGGGTGGAGGCAGGACGCCACCGGAGCACGGTGGGAGTTTTGTCGGGTCTGTGCAGCGTCCTGGCTGTGACGGTACTGGCAGGCGGCGTGGCCATGTTCAATAATTATCAGAAAATGCACCAGATGGAAAGTGTGATTGCGTCCGTGGTGCCGGAAGGAAATATAAAGGACGGCCTGATGGCGTTTACAGGTAAGGGCGGAACAGAAAATCCTTCCGGAAAGGGCTGGTCCGCTGCGGACGAGCCTGATTATGTGATTGAGGAGGCATCGGGAAAGGTATATCCCACTACGGCCCCGTCACCGGAGAATGGAGATGAGAAGCCCTCCAGGGTGACACCGGAAACACTGGCACCGTCAAATAGCGGCCAGACAGGCGGGACAGGCCAGGGAAGCGGCCAGACGGCGGCAGCGGATCAGGGAAGCGGCCAGTCAGCGGCATCAGGCCAGGGAAGCGGCCAGACTGCGGCATCGGGCCAGGGAAGCGGTCAGACAGCAGCGGCCGGGCAGGGAAGCGGCCAGACGGTGGCATCGGGCCAGGGAAGCGGTCAGACAGCAGCGCCGGTCAGAAGCGGCCAGTCAGCAGCATCAGGTCAGAGCAGCAGCCAGAAGGGCGGGACGGGCCAGGAAAATGGCCAGACATCCGGCAAGGGTGAGTCCCAGACTGATTCAGCCCAGAAGAAAAATGAACAGACGGAGTCCGGTAATAGCCAGGCGGCAGCCCGACAAAGCTCCGGCCGATGATTCCACTCTGCCGCCAACCGGAGGAAGAGGGGAAGCTGATGACCGACTGTGTCTTCTGCCAGCTACAAGGTGTATACTGTGGCGGACGGTGAGACATTGTACGGAATCTGCTTTAAGCTGTATCATAATCTGCAGCATATAGATGAAATCTGCAGGGTTAATTCCCTGACAGATGAAAACAGCATATTTGCAGGTCAAAAGCTTTTGATTCCATAAGTATATGCCTGGAAACTTCTGGCGGAAAAGATAATGCGTTTTATCCAAAATTGTTGTATACTATTGCATATACGCAAAGACGAAATTTGGGAGAACGCAGGATGGGCAGTACCAGTTCAATGAGCCGTGAAAATAAAAAAAAGCAGCTGAAGCGTCAAATCGTACCTTCCGGCAGTCCCTTCCAGGAAGAGGAGGACAGCCGGGAAATCGTTCACAAGGCGCACCAGCGTGTAGTCAGGAAGCGCCTGATTATTCTGGCTGTGCTTGTTGGCCTGGCAGCCATAGCAGCCCTGGTGCTGTTCCGCTATGAACGTTATCATACCTTTACGGATTACCAGACAGTATGGGAGCGGGACCTGGTGGCTGAGGCCCAGGAAGCCGCGGCCCAGGGGTGAAGGGAGCTTCTGCGGGTACAGGGATTTCGGGGACGGAGTCCTCAAATATACCAAGGATGGAGCTACCTATCTGGACGCCAAGGGCAAGGTGGTATGGGTGCAGAGCTATGAGATGAGAACCCCCGTGGTATCGGTCAACGGCGATTTTGTGGCCATTGGGGACCAGCAGGGCAACAGCATCTACATATGCGATAAGAACGGGACCCAGGGCCAGGCCACCACGCTGCTGCCCATATTGAGGGTTACAGTGTCCGCCAAGGCGTGGTGGCTGCCCTTCAGGAGGATTCCAAGGCCAGCTATATCTATTTATATAAAAGAGATGGAAGCCCTCTGGACATCATGGTAAAGTCTCTGCTGTCAGGGGACGGGTATCCGGTGGACTTAAGTCTTTCGCCAAATGGCACGCAGCTTATCACATCCTATATGTATCTGGATCAGGGTGTGATAAAATGCAAGATTGTATTTTATAATTTTGGACTGGGTAAAAATGATCCCAACCGCGTAGTGGGTATATTCTTTCCCAAGGACTTGGGAGATGCCATGGCGGGCAGGGTCAGGTTTCTGGATGAAAGCCATTCCGTCATATTTACGGATAAGGGAATACAGTTCTTTTCAACCAGAGTGGAGACATCGCCGGAGCTGGTGAGCCAGATTCCCATAGAGGAGAATATAAGGAGCATTACATATGCTCAGGATAAGGTTGGCATTGTTACAGATAATGTGGAAGGCGGCGATCCTTACAAACTGAGAATTTATGACGGGAAGGAAGCCCTGTTTTTGAAAAGACCTTTAACTACCAGTATACCGGATTTGATATTGACGGTGATTTGGTTCTTTTGTATAATGACAGTTCCTGCAAGGTTTACAACATGACAGGTACGGAGAAATATAACGGAACATTTGATTTTACGGTCAGCAAGGTATCAGCAGGAAGGTTCCCGGGAACGCTTCTTGTCATGGGACCTCAGAAAATGACGGAAATAAAGCTGCAGTAATGCAGGAATAAAAGTGAAAGGAAGTATAGATACCATGGGGATGAAATGTATCGGAGTAGATGTCGGAGGAACTTCGGTAAAAATCGGACTTTTTGAGATTACGGGAGAGCTTTTGGACAAGTGGGAAGTAAAGACCCGTAAGGAGGAAGGCGGAACGCATATCCTTCCTGATGTGGCCCGGTCCATCCGTGCCAGGATGGAGAAAGAGGGCTGAGGTCTCAAGACGGACCTTGTAGGTATCGGGCTGGGAGTCCCGGACCGGTGATGGATGAATAGGTGGAGGTATGTGTTAACCTGGGATGGCGCCGGATGAATCCCCAGGAAGAACTCAGCCGCCTGCTGGACGGAGTCAATGTAAAGAGCGGAAATGACGCCAACGTGGCTGCCCTGGGAGAGATGTGGCAGGGCGGAGGCAGGATATAAGGGTCATCGATTACCCTGGGAACCGGTGTGGGTGGCGGTGTCATCATTGATGAGAAAATCATTGCCGGCCGTCACGGTCTGGGCGGTGAAATTGGCCACATTCACGTAAGAGATGAGGAATGGGAGCACTGCAACTGCGGAGGAGGGCTGTGTGGAGCAGATTTGTTCGGCCACAGGCATAGCCAGGAGGCCAGGAAGGAAGATGGAAGCCAGCGATAAGCCATCTGCCCTGCGGGAATATGGCGCGGATGTCACGGCCAAGGATGTGCTGGACGCAGCCAAGGCAGGGACAGCCACAAGTGATGATGGTGGTGGGACGCTACCTGGACTGGCCTTATCCATGGCGGTCATGATTGTTGACCCGGAAATTTCGTTATAGGCGGAGGCGTATCCGGCAGGACAGTTTCTGATCGATGTTATCCAGAAGCATTATGATTATTTTACCCCCATATCCGAGTACAAGGGTAAGCTGGGACTTGCCACCCGGGAAATGACGCAGGCATATACGGGGCCGCGAGGCTGGTACTGTAGGGCTGGGCTGGTATTGTAAGGCCGGTATTGTAGGGCCGGTACTGTATGGCTAAAGCTGCAAGGGCTTATCAAGGTATACACACATTTAGCAAATTAATAAGGAGCAGGCACCTTTGTTTCAATGTGCCTGCTCCTTGTTTGTATAATTTGTCTGATAAATGAACTTTTTCCAAGAGGTACGTATCTTTTGCCTGTAAATACCCGGTCAGTTACATTCCGGGAATCCATACGCCGGACGCATCAACCCAGAAGTTATCAGGTGTACGTGTATTGGCATACATGGCTCCGGGTGGAAGGATCCGGTAAAGCTTACCGTCCAGTTCAATCCATCCTGTGGCCATATATCCCTCTGCGTCAAAATAGTACCACTGGCCGTTAATCTGCTGCCAGCTGGAAACCGGATAGGAGCCGTCTGCATTGCTGTACCACCAGCGGCCGTCCGCTGCTGTTCGCTGAGGTGCCTGCCGCTGGCTGGGAATTGTCCGAGACAGTATTGCCCAGGGGCAGCGATA
>SCPN01000723.1_pt1 | contig 38401 bp, 44 predicted proteins | sample 6106831 | NCBI WGS metagenome assembly SCPN01 (sample SAMN10720447, study PRJNA508395) | human gut metagenome | isolation source: Participant 1, 0 month | reverse complement strand
TTCATCGTTAAATGATGTTGAGAGCCTTGTGTTATTGTTGCCAGATTTAATGATGTGGGTATCAGATAGAAGAAACGATTGCCGAAGATTTTGGCGAGTTTATCTTCAACTTGTGAAAGAGCAACTTGCAGACTAACTTCAAGTTGAACAAAATCGCTGCGCGATGGCCTGCCAAGGCTGTGGCGCAGATTTTCTTTTTTCTCAATAATAAAATAGGCAATGGCAATTCTTACCAGTATTTGATATTGTAAAGTTACCACACAAAACAATTCAATACAGAAAGACACCACTGCCTATGAAAAGAATACCATTTGACCGCTTTTCTGACAAGCGGTTTTATTATGCTAATGCGCCTCCATGTAAGCAGGGTTTTTCATTAACTACTGATTTTACATGGAGGATTTTATTATGTACGATGAAATATTCAGCCAGATTACAAATGCTGCAAACAAACGTAATCTAAGAGATTCTACTATTCATGCTTACTGTACAAGTGTTGCTCACTTTTTAAAATATACGGATAAGCAAATAGATGCTCTGACAACAGATGATGTTGACACATTTCTGACCGAAAAAAGACTTTCCGGGATTTCACCGGAAACATACAACCACTATCATTCCGGTATTCGTTTCTTTTATAAAAAAGTATTAAAGATGAATTGGGATGACGATGATATCCCACGCATGAAAAGGGACAGGAGCCTGCCAATCGTACTTACGAAAGCAGAGATATCAGCGATTCTTGACGCAACGCCTAACCTGAAACATAAGGCCATGATTGCTACGATGTATTCAGGTGGTCTTCGGGTATCAGAAGTCACGCACCTTCACTATGATGACATTTCACGCACCAATAAAACAATACATATCCGTGATGGCAAAAGCCGATTTGACCGTTATACCCTGCTTGCTGACCGTACACTTGAGATACTTACAGAATACTGGTTTAAATGCGGCAGACCAACAGGGATTCTGTTTCCAAGTTCATGGTCTGGCGATTATCTTGTGAAGGACAGTGTCATTCAGTTCTTTCGTAAAAGTGCAAAAAGGGCTGGAATTCAGAGAAGCATGTCTCTACACACTGTTTGCGCCATAGTTTCGCAAGCCATCTGTTTGAAGCCGGGTGTGACGTGAAATATATTCAGGCCCTTTTGGGACACCGTGATCCAAGATCAACAGAGATTTATCTTCATGTAAGCAATAAGACTCTGCTCGGTATTAAAAGCCCATTTGATGAGATGGGTGGTGAGTAATCGTGGAAAAATCTTGTACGATACAGGATGTCTTTGAACGGTTTTATCCTGTTTATGAAAAAAAACACATGAGCTTCCTGCTCACCACAGAAAAGCAGCTTTTCACATCATGAACTGTAAAACCGGGGCTTTTGGTGTGAACATCAGTGTCTGTGAGGACTGTGGATGTATCAGCATTCACAATAACTCTTGTAGAAGCAGGTGTTGCCCTATGTGTCAGGAGTTTCCGAAAGAAAAATGGATTGATGCCCAGAAGGAGAATGTACTGGATGCACCCTATTATCATGTGGTATTCACAGTCCCCGAGGAATTGAATCCTATCATTTATAGCAATCAGAAACTTCTGTATGATGCACTGTATCATGCTGCATCATCCACTCTGAACGAGCTGGCGAATGATTCAAAGTATCTGGGAGCTGACATCGGATATATCTGTATTCTTCATACATGGGGTTCTGCAATGAATTATCATCCTCATATCCACTATGACAAGCAAGTAACTATGGCAAGCTAATCAATTAATACCCATTATTTATAGGAAAATCAATCAAGTTTTCTTTACATAGTTTTTTACAATGTAAATCCAGCGTATCTGTTGCATTATAGTCTCATCAACATAATAAAGGAGGATCAGTTGATGAACAAAGAAATAACTGTCTTTGATTTATGCAGCAAGGTACAAAAAGCAATGCATGATAAAGCATTCTCTTCTGAAACAATCAGGAGATATGAACCTGTATTTAATGAATTTATTATCTATTCTGGAAACAGCGTTTACTCGCAAGCGTTAGGAACATCTTTTTTAGCCAAGAAACTGGCAGAGTTTGAGGATTCTCCTCAACAGATGATAATTCTCATTTCAAAAACCTATAGTCAGTCTATGCATATCTTAGCAGAGTATTATAACTTTGGAATTCTTCACTATCGTGAGGATTGCATTGGTGAGATTATCTGCCCAGAAGGTTTTCGTAAATGTATGAATGAATATCTGGCAGATATGGTAACATCCGGACTTAGCAGAGGATACTACCTTAATACTTGCTCTACACTCCATTCTCTTATCTTATATCTTGATGATAAAGGTGTATACACTCCTAATGAAATCAAGGTTGTGGATAATGATGGCTTTATCAGCACGTTAACGGTTTGTCCAGCAAAGTCTTTCATTGAGGTTATGTTATTTGCGAAGATTTTACCGATTTTTGTTTCTTCATGAATATATACAGACGCCTTTGGCTGAAAGGCTTCCAAAAGCCTGCATACAGGGACGAACAACTATCCCTACAGTCTGGACAGACGAAGAAATATCCAAGATAAAAGAGTCAGCAGAACGTGTCAGCCCGGAAGGAAAAAGGAGCTATGCGATGATTCTTTTAGCTGCTGAACTTGGACTTCGGATCGGTGATATACGTAGTCTGAAATTTTCCGAGATTGACTGGGAGCGAAAGGAACTGAACATCACTCAAAACAAAACTGGGCAAGTATTATGTCTGCCAATGACAGATTCTGTAGGGTGGGCCTTGATCGATTACTTACAAAACGGCAGGCCAGTTTCGGAAAGCAGTTTGTATTCGTAAAGCATCGTCCCCCATATGATGAATTCCCTGTTAATACAACGCTCAATGGCTTGCTGTCAAAAGTTCTTGTCAAAGCTGATATTCCTCCGAAGAAAAAGGAAAATGTAGGGTGGCATACTTTTCGCCGGTCGCTTGCAACAAATCTTTTACAGCATAAAGTACCCATGAATACTATCACGGAGATTCTAGGACATACAAATCCTGAGATAGCCGGACGCCATTACGTTCAGGTCAGCATAGAAAACCTGAAAAACTGTACACTTAGTGTGGAGGTAAAAGATTATGTCTGCTGATTTTAAATTTAAAGGGCCGTTCCAAACTGAATTAGCAGCCTATATTTCAGAAAAGAGGCGTCTTGGCTGTAAATATGTTGCAGAGGAAGAAATCGCTTGTGCATTTGATGTCCTGAGTACTGATTACGACTGTTCCAATGGTGTTCCAAAAGCACTGGTGGATGAATTCACAAGATTAAAACCGAATTGGAAGGAAACCACACAGAAAAACGCATCAGCTTTATGTTGAATTTTTCAAGGTACCTGATTAATCATGACATTAACTCCGCATTGCCGGATAAAGCTGCATTACATTCTGTTCAAGAATCTTTTAAACCTTATATTTTCACGCATGAACAGATATCTCATATCTTTGAGATGGCTGATCAAATATGTCCTTCACACAAGAAGTCGCATATTTTTTATCCTGTATTTTTACGTCTGCTTTACTGTACAGGTCTGCGGGCTGGTGAAGCACTCAACCTCACTATGCAGGACGTGGATCTGGATGCTATGAAGATATCTGTTAAAGATACAAAAAATCGCCACGACCGTGGTACTTCCTATCGATGCATCTCTTGTGAAATATCTCAAGTGGTATAAGGAACAGATTCATGGTGTTTATCATGACGAGGATTTATTTTTCCTGACTAACAATCATAAGCATTACCATACTGGTAATTGCAACGTATTTTTTGTGTCGTTAATCAAACGGATGAATATACCATACCGAGGATATAAAAACAGAAGTGCCAGTATTCACAGCCTTCGTCACACTTTCTGCGTGCATAGTCTGGAAAAAATGCTGCATGATGACATTCCCAATGGCGTAGCCCTTAAGCTGTTAAGTTGCTATATGGGACATCAGTCCTTATCTGCTACAGGAAGATATTTGCAATTAACTGCTGAAGCATTTCCAGACTTAACTCAAAAGATAGAGTCCATGTACGGAGACGTATTCCCCAAGGTTGAATTTCTCCCTGAGGAGGTAAAGATGCCTTATGAAGAATAAAAATGATTTTTCATTCCTGATAAGCAGCTTTTTGACGAATTATCTGACTAATGTCAGAAATTTAAGTCCGAATACAGTTATCTCCTACAGAGATTCCATCGTATTTCTGCTTTCATACATGAATGATGTCTGTAATATAAAACCAGAAAAACTAAAGATAAGTGATCTGTCTGCGGAAAGAATCAAAAACTTTCTTACCTGGCTTGAAGAAGAAAAATGCTGCACAATTAAAACAAGGAATCTCAGGCTGGTTGCGATACACTCTTTATTCCGATATATATCCCTGCAAAGACCGGAATACATGTTTCAGGCTCAACAGATACTTGCGATACCCGCAAAAAAAACAAACCAACCAATAGTACATTATCTTCAGTCTGCTGAGATTGAAAAACTGTTGGCGACTCCTGATTCTTCAAGTAAAAAAGGACTCCGTGATCAAGCATTATTATGTTTGATGTATGATAGTGGATGCCGGGTTCAGGAATTAGCAGATATAAAAGTAAGAGATTTGCGCCTTTCCTTTCCAGAACAAGTTTCCCTTACCGGAAAAGGAAGAAAAACAAGAATTGTTCCTTTATTAAAGGAAACAAGCTCAATACTAAAAAAGTATATACATGTCTACAAACTGGATGAAATATCCAAACAGGACACCCCTTTGTTTTTCAATGTGCGTGGGGAAAAGCTGACACGTCAGGGCATAACATATGATGTTGTATCATAAAAGTTGACAGCCTATTCTCAAGGATTTTGATATATAATCATAATCAATACGAGAACAGGAGAAAAACCTATGGCACAGAATCAAAAATCTTATGACAATGAATTTAAAGCACAGGCGGTAAAGCTTGCCCAGGAAATCGGCGGTCATAAAGCTGCTCAGGAATTAGGTATCCCTAAGGGTACTATGTACACATGGATCAAAGCATTTAAGGAAGGCCGCCTCAGTGCAAATGAAGCAGTTCATACGCCCCAAGAATGCTTTATCCCTCAACGATGAGCTTATTGAACTCAGAAAGCGTGTAAAAGAGCAGGATAAGGAAATTCGTCGCTTAAAAGAAGAAAACGAATTCCTTGAGCAAGCAAGTGCTTTTTTCGCAGCCAGCCGTCGGAAGTCAGCAAAAAACAGAGATTAATGTTTATTGCAATCAAAACGGATGACGGCCGGATTAAGGGTAAAATTTCTTTTTATTGCAAAGTGCTTCATGTTTCCAGACAGGCATTTAACAAATACCTAAAAACAAAAGATGCTCCTTGGAAATATCAGGCACTGGCAGATGCAATGCTTGATATATGTAGTGAGGATGAATGCAATGACACTTATGGAAGAATCCGTATGTATCAGGCCTTACAGCTCAAACAGCCTGAGGGAGTACATATTCCCGGTGAGAGAACTGTTTATCGTGTCATGGCAGAAATTGGTCTTAATCATAAGCCGAAACGCAAACCCAACGGCATTACAAAAGCTGATAAAGAAGCCCGTAAATCAGATGATTTAATCAAACGAGATTTCTCAGCCCAAAAACCTCTTGAAAAATGTATTACAGACATGACCGAAATAAAAGCTTCCGATGGAAAACTGTATGTTTCAGCTATCTTTGACTGCTATGATCTGGCAGTGCTGGGGCTTGCTATGGATACAAATATGAAGGCTACCCTTTGTGAGCGAACTTTAGATAATGCTTACAAGGCATATCCTATGCTTCGTGGAGCTGTTCTTCACAGTGACAGAGGCACACAGTACACAAGCGAGTTATATCGTAAAGCAATCAATAAATATGGTATTCTTCAGAGCATGAACAGTGCTGGTGGCAGATGCCATGACAATGCTAGATGTGAAAGCATGTGGGCACGCTTCAAAGAGGAATTACTTTATGGGCGTTATGACACCACCACAATGACTGTAGAACAGTTAAAAACCCTCATCTGGAGATACTTCATCAGCTATTGGAATAACCGGAGGATTTGCTCTGCTAACGGGGGGTTACCTCCGATGGTTAAGCGACAGCAATACTATGCTTCACTACAGGAGGCTGCATAAGGTCGAACATTCTTGAGAATAAAGTGTAAACCAATATTGACAATATCAATATATCTTGCAGAAATATGCGGATTCTGCGAACATTGAATCTATCTCACCACATGTCATCCGGCACAGTAAGGCTATGCATCTAACAGATGCTGATATTAACCCGATATATATAAGGGACTTTCTTGGCCATTCAGATTTGAAAACAACACATATTTACTCAAAAACCAGCGTCGTAACGAAACGTAAAGCCCTTGAAAAACTGGAAGATTCCAAACCATTAACGAAAGATGAGGATCCATCGACCACAGATTGGACATCAAATGAAAGTTTGATGGATTGGCTCAGGTCGTTAGGTAAATAGTTATGACAAGTATTCGAACAAGAGATAGCCCGTTTTTCTAGAGTTTTTCGAGTCAGCTTGTCATAGTCATTTGCTTGTCATAGTGGATGCTATGTAAAGCTTTACATAGTATCCATACAATTGTTCTTGGTGGCGGACTTGATAAGGACAGCAAATGGAAAGATACCGGTGGGAAGTTTTTTCTCCCGTATGGGGTCATTGCAAAAGTGTTCCGCGGAAATATTTGTTGCGAATTAAAAAGCCTGTGGAATGATTCAAAGCTTGAGTTTCATGGTACAGCGGAGAAATATCAAAACCACTATTGCTTCAAAGAACTTCTCGATGAGTGCTATAAAAAAGACTGGGTTGCTTATTGTAAGGAAACATTTAATGGAGCACAGTCAGTCATAAATTATCTTGGGAAATATACTCACAGGATAGCAATCAGTAATCATCGGATCAAGTCCATGACGGAAGCAACTGTTACATATGCTGTAAAAGACTATAAAACAAAGGTCAGTGGAAAGAAAACAGTTCCGGCGAGAATTCATACGTCGATTTTTAATGCATGTTCCTCCAAAACGTTTTGTCAGAATCCGGCACTATGGTTTGCTGTCGTGCCGAAACAAGAGCAAAAAGATGACGCACTGTAGAAATCTGCTTGGATGTAAAAAATATATTTCTGCATTTAAAAATCGAAGTGCCGCTGAAATGATAAAGCTGCTATATAACATAGATGTATGCAGGTGTTCTTCCTGTGGCGGAAAAATGGTTCCACATCTTCCAGATAAGCATACACCATCTGTTTTAGCGCATATGAGATGTTAAAATATACAACTGAATACTTCAAAAAACTACCGCAAAGGGAGTCTGTTTGTCATGCCTAAAAATAATTCTTTTGGCAAAAACCAGCTGTCAATAAAACACGAGATATGATAAACTTATAGAAGAGAGCAAAGATTGAATTCCCATAGATGGTGGCGAAAGGGACGCGACTTTGTTCACCAAGGAAAAATCGAAATTGATGTAAACGAAAGGGCAGTTTGATAAAACCGCAAGACTGTTTTTTCGTTTACACCAACTCCGATTGTTTCCTTAACAATTTGCGGAGGAGTATGATGGATAGACCAATAACAACTTTATTTATGTTGATGTCTTTGGATGGAAAAATAAGCCCTGGTGCGTCGGATGATTTAGACGTAGATAAGGATTTCCCAAAGATAAGCGGGTTGAAAGAGGGCCTGCCGCAGTATTATGAGATTGAGCAGACAACCGACCTTTGGTCTTTTAACACCGGATGTGTACAGGAAAAAATGGGTGTAAACCAAAAGCCATTTCCTGATAAGACACCCGTTTCATTTGTCTTGTTGGATAACAGCCATTTGACCGAGCATGGTGTAACCTATTTCTGCAAAAAATCTAAGATATTTGTGCTGATTACATCAAATAGAAATCATCCGGCATATAACGTTAAGGAAAACAATCTCCATATTATTTTTCAGGAAAAACTATCGCTGAAAAAGGCACTTCATGAATTGAAATTGTCGTATGGATGCGAAAGATTGACGATTCAAAGCGGCGGAACGGTGAACGGATTATTCCTTCGTGAGAAGTTGTTTGATTATGTTGATGTCGTTGTGGCTCCGGTGCTGATTGGCGGCAAAGAAACCGCTTCTTTAATAGACGGCAGTTCCATTCTTTCAGAAAATGAACTATCTAAGATGGGCGTATTGAAACTCATTGAGTGCACTGTTTTAAATGACTCCTATATTAGAGTTCGCTATCAAGTGCTTCGCTGACAACTTTCAGTCTTGTGGAGAGATTGAAATCATGCGATTATTTGAAGTTTACGAAGAGTGCAGGGAAAGAAGCGCAATGGTTTAAGAGGTAGGATTGCTAAACAAAAGTAGTAAAATGTATTTTGGAAATAGAAAGATTGGAGAAGCATAAAATGTTTTCAGCGTGTATAGCAAGATTGATTACAACATATAGTGGATTAAAGTTACAGGCAATTATAAATGCTCAAATAGATGCAAATAATTGTTTAGAATGGGGAAATAAAATTTCAGAAGAAAAGTACTTTGATGAGATACAGTCTGTCCATTCAATACATAAAAGACTAATTGAAGAACCGGATTTTATAGTAGGTGACTTGTATTATAGTTCGATAAAAAGTTTAATCATAAATTTTTCGTCTACTTTAGAATATTTTTTAAAAGATAGTATGAAACTCAATATGATGAGAAATTATTCACTATTAAAAAAAGTTTTGGCTGATACCAAAACTGTAATTAATCCTATAGAAATTGTTGAAATTAATGATATAGAACAGCTTCGATTTAAATACATATGCGAGATTTCTGATCATGTGTGCTCTGGAGAATTGTGGAAAGCGAAGTTGAAAAAATATATAAATCTATTAGCTTTGCCTAACCATTTAGGGACAGAAGAAATTAATAATAGGATAGATTCTATTTGGAAGGCACGAAACGATATTGCACATGCAAACACACGTGGATTAATATTGAATTACGATGGAAATACATATAAGTATGATTCAAATATTGGTGCGGAAGAATATACTCAATTTGCACTTTTGTTTATTGAGTTGGTTGATGATGTTATTGCATTTTTATCTAAAATTGATAAGTTGACATTGGAAAAATGGGAAGCAACGGATGCTACACTTCTAAAAAGTGATATGTAAGATGGAGTTAGTTATTAATTCTGTAAAATTCATTTGTAGAACACATGCTTTTTGACAGTATTGAGTTGTCTTGGGGGTGATTGAGCTGGCATATTAGGTTGAGTCTGGTTTCTTGTCTATGATGATAATATATATATGTTTGAAGTATTATTTTGGAGTTTGTAATGAAGAAAATAAAACTTTATGTCGATGAATCTGGAAATAGTGGACCTAATTATTTGGATAAAGATAAGCCTTATTTTATTTTGGCGGCGTATTTAGATTTAGACGGTAAAATGGATCGGCTAGAGAATGTTGAAAGAATTAAGGCCATACTTAATTATGAAGAAGGGAAGAATTATTCGCTAATTAAAAGTGTCGCCGGAAGAAAAAAGATGAAGAATGTACTTAGCTTTATGCGAGAGATGAAGTGTATTCCTTTTATTGCAATTGCAAACAAAAAATATTGCATTTCGAATAGAATTGTTGAGGTATTACTTGATCCTGTGTATAATTCTATGGTTCCTATGGAAATCGATTTGCCACAGAATTATTCAATTAAAAAGGAGTTATCCAACAGAATTTTTTGTAATTTATCTGAAGAATTGCTATTTGATTTTTCTAAGGGATATCGAGGAAATGGGATGTCTCTTGAAGAGCGGATTCATAATATGAGAGAATTGATTGTAACAATATCGAATGAATTAGAAAGAAAAGATGCTTTTATCGCAAACATGATAAGAGGAGCAATAAATGATATTGAAAATAATATGCGTGATGAAGAAAAAGAAGAATCTAGCAGACTTGCTGAACAAGCTCCGAATTTATGGTTGTTATACAATCTACTATTATTAGTAGAGAATCAATTTAGGGAAACTGATTATGTAGTTGATGTGGTACATGATGTTCAAGTAAAGTACGATTCTCACATACAAACTATGTACGAATTTATTAATACACATGAGTTTATGAATCAATTATACCATATAGGAGAAATTAATTTTAGTGATTCAAAGTCTGATGTTAGAATTCAGGCGGCGGACATTTTAGCAGGTTCAGTGAACATGATACTAAAATGCAAACATAATAATTGGAGAGATGATCAGTCATTTAGCGATATTTTTGAAATTGTGTGGCCATATATTTTGGATTTTGGAAGAGAAGAAAGCCATACTGCTTATATTGAAAATGAGAATCATTTTAGCGAAGTATGTGAGTTCTATAAATAACAATTGTTTATCTGAAAAATCAATAGGATTTTTAGAACTACATAAACCTAATTTGTTGAAGTACATGAAACTTTCAGTTTAAGTAAGAAATTCTGGGTACGCCGCTGGTCTAGCAGTTCGGTTCTTTTACCACGTACGTGATGTAAGAGTTTCTAAGAACTGCATCTCAAATACTTAGAGTACAAGCCGAGCGCAAAACTCGCCCTACGGGCTCAAACAGTTGCGCTTTGGCTTGCAAGCATTTGCTCTTTGTTCTAAGAAACACTAAACATCACTCCCTAAGTTGCATTCACCGAACTGCTAGACCAGCGGCTGTATACAGAAAATTTTTCATTTCACTGTTTGTAGAAATTGCGCTAGGCAGCACCGGATTCTGTCAACTGGTTCTTGTGAACCTTAGAAGTCCTTACAGCTATTACGTGTTCACAAAATCAATTGACAGAAACGGTGCGTGACTAGAACTAATTCATTAAACTGCAATTTAAAATGGCTGATCCAGCATCTGCTGGACGAAGATTTTGCAATTTACAACGAGATTTTTTCCTGAAAATTCAGACGTTTGTCTGTATGTCTGTCTTTTTCAGATAAAGAACACTGAGTCTGTAAAAGAGCAAGGTAAAAAAGACATTTAATAATACGAAAACAATCAGGTTCAATTCTCTCTTTGGGTTATTTGCCCGCATGCCGATAGCGAACAGAGCATATGGAACCAGATACCATAAATTCATGGCAGTGGCAACAAGACCTGCGATTCCACCGGTAAGTGCAATCCCAATAGGAATAGCGAAGCTTCTGATTATAAGAGAGAGAAAGCATTGTAAAGCACTGACGGTAATGCCGCCAAGGAATCCGCAGATGTTCCATTCAAGCAGACTGACTGGAATTGTGCCTGGCAATTTGCACAGGAATCCACAGGCAAGATACAGACCTGTCGTCCATATAATCGTAATCAGAGTCATAACGGAACAGGTGGCAATTTTATCAAACACAAGTCTGGGAGCAGAGGTATTTACCATCAGCATGTTCCAGTTAGTACCGGTATGCTCCAGACGCCACAAGTAACTTGCATACACGCCGATGAGAGCAGGCATAAAGAAGTAGCACAGGAATAAGGAATGCTGTGTCCAGAGGGAGTACCAGCCGTCTTTTAGTATTCCAAGATTCCCTAAATAGTTGAACGTACCCACAAATGCAGAAATAGCAGGTAAGATGAAAAAGGCAATCCAGACAGGAGAACGCTTTATTTTCAGGACTTCAACAGGAAGTCGGGGAATACGAATTGGGCTTGCCTTTCTGCTTTTGCTGTGCTTATGGATGATTCTGTCCCAATGATAACCTTCAGTGTCCATGTTCAAGAACAATTTCCAGCCTGTATACAAAAGAAGAATAATCCATACAAGGATAACCAAAACCATATGATTGTGTCTGCTTGAATAATAGTAAGTACAGTCCCTTGTAGCAGCATCCCAGTCCATGCCTACGAACATGGCAGCTCCAAAATGTCCCCAGGGCAGAAGCTGTTGCAGGAGAGTCCAGGGCACGAACATTAAGAATAACCCTGCCATGCTGCCACAAATGCCGACACTTATAGATACTGCCTGATTGGTAAACAGGATAGAGAGAGTCATTTGCAATAAAAATAGAAGAAAGCTGATTGCAAGTGTCTGAATAAAATACAGCGCACATGCCCATAAATCAGGATTTCCGTAATATCCAAAGTTACGTCCAAGCAGAAGGATCATAATAAGCTGCAAAAGGCAAAAACAAAGTAAAAAGCAGAAGCCATATATAACTTTACCAAAGAAAATATTTGTTTTTGACTGTAGAGTCTCCAATAATTTCCATGTAGAGCCTTTGTGTTCGATATCAATCAGACGGCTTGCCATAATGGCAATAAAGGTAGGAACCATAATGCTGTTCAGCAAAGGAAAATCATAGAACAGAATAAACCAGCCCTGTACCAGATCTTTATTTTTCCCTTCCGCATAGAGAGTCCATAGATATTGAATCAGTAATAATGCCAATGAGATAAGATACATTTTATGGTGTTTTGTCTTTTTCAATTCTAATAGCAATGATTTCATAAGGTTTCCAACCCTCCCGTCAACTCTAAAAAGACCTCTTCCAGATCGTTTCCCTGAGATTTCAAAGATTCCATCGTTCCCTGATAAATCAGGCTGCCATGATGGATAATGCCAACCATATCTGCCATTTGCTCTACTTCATTTAACAGATGACTTGAGACAATGACTGTCATTTGATGAGTGATGGGAAGATTCCTGATTAATTCACGTATTTCCTGTATTCCAGCAGGATCAAGCCCATTCGTAGGCTCATCCAGAAATAATACCTTCGGATTGCCAAGAAGAGCCATGGCAATGCCCAGTCTTTGCTTCATTCCCAGGGAATACTGCTTTACCTGTTTATTCCGCTGGTCATATAGACGAACAGTGTGCAATACCTTTTCAATCTCAGAAGCCGATACTTTTTTCAGCTTCGCCACAATCTGTAAGTTTTCCAGACCAGTCAGATGCCCGTAGAAGCTGGGACTTTCTATCAGGCTTCCAGTGTTGCGCAGAATAGATAACCGATTCTTTTCGTTCATCTTTTGACCAAAGAAATAGATTTCTCCTGAGGTTGGTCGCAGCAGTCCCAGTAAGAGCTTGATAGTTGTGGATTTGCCCGCACCGTTAGGACCCAGAAAACCATATACGCAATTCTGCGGAACCCGAAGTTCCAGATCCCTTACTCTATATTGTGAGCCATGCTTCTTCGTCAACATTTTCGTTTCAATTACATTTTGATTCATGATGATACCTCCCTTTGATATTTTGATTGTAGGGAAAACACCTTACAGGGAAATGACACCTACCTTACATTTACCTTAAAAAATCCTAAATAAGTTTCACTTTCGCATAAAAATTTCTATAATGAGAAGAAAAGGGCTATTGGGGAGACGGATATGAATTTATATGACAGCAGAATTTTGATCGTGGATGATGAGAAAGCATTATCAAGAATGGTAGAAGGCGTTTTACAGAAAGAAGGCTTTTCTCATATCTATACGGCAGCAGATTGTAAAAGCGCAGAACTGCTTACAGCGGAAAATGAATTTCAAATGATTCTTCTGGATGTGATGCTTCCTGATGGGGATGGCTTTTCATTATATAAAGTCATGCGAGAGACCGAAAAAAACAGAAATACTCCTGTGATTTTCCTGTCTGCAAGGGATGAAGATTATGCGCGTTTAAAAGGACTGGGACTTGGGGCAGATGATTATATTACGAAGCCCTTTCTGCCAGAGGAGCTGATACTTCGTGTGAAAGCTGTACTGAAGCGTACCTATCATATGGAAGAAACAATGAAAAATGAGCAGATCGGGGCAGCACAGGTGGACTGGAATGCAGGAGTGATACGAAACGGAGCGGAGGAGTACGCACTAACTGCCAAGGAGTACACCCTGTTAAGGAAGCTTAGCGAAAACAGGGGCAGGATTCTGTCTATGAACGTATTGTGCGATACCTTATGGCCTGATGGCAGCTATGGATATGAGAATTCCCTGATGGTGCATATTCGCAGATTAAGAGAAAAAATAGAAGAAAACCCATCTAAACCTGAGCATATACTTACGGTGCGTGGACTTGGGTACAAGCTGATATAAAAGGAGAGCAGAAACAGTGAGAAGAATAGAAAAAGTGATACAGTATTTTGTGCTTTTCTTCTGCATGATGATTTTGCTGTTGGTATTAAATGTTGTCTTTATCGGTGTGGTAGAGGTACAGACCAGTGATGAGCAATCCTATCCCAAGGCTGAGAAAATGGCAGAATATCTGCAATGGGATGAAAATGGAAAGTGTGCCATGGCAAAAGAGGGAACAGACATTGTTGACCTTTATCAGGGTTTTGCCATGGTCATTGACAATACAGGGAAAATTATTTGGGAATACAAGCTGCCGGAGGAATTAGAGCAGACATATACGCTTCAGGAGGTTGCGGTATTTGCAAAGTGGTATTTAAAAGATTACCCGGTGGATATTCATGTTGTTCCCAATGGTATTTTGGTACTGGGGAGACCTAAGGACACGATATGGAAATATAATATCAGTCATTCGCTAGGTACGATGGAAGCGCTTTTAAAATATATTCCATACCTTTTGCTGATAGATATTCTATTGTTGATCGTGATACCGTTCATCATATTGCGGCATCAGAACAGACAGAAGGAGAAGGAGCGTACGACCTGGATTGCAGGGGTATCGCATGACATTCGGACACCACTTTCTCTGGTGCTTGGCTATGCGGATGAGATTGGAAGAGAGGGCTTTGATCAGGAGACAGTGCAAAAGGCACAGGTCATAGAGGAACAGGCGATTCGTATCCGTTCTTTGATTACCAACCTGAATACAGAGAACAAACTTGCCTATGGAATGGGTAATTGGGAAAAAGAAAGGATTTTACTGCCGGCGTTGATTCGGGAGATAAGCTGTGACTGGCTCAACAGGAATATCGGGGAACAGTACGAACTGAATGTAGATATTTCACAGAAGCTGGAGCAATTCTATGTAACAGGCAATAGGGAATTACTTAGACGTATGTTGGACAATCTCATAAATAATGCCATTGTCCACAACCCCGAAGGCTGCAAGATTATGATATCCTTGCAGGAAAAGAAGGTGGGATGGCAAACAAAATGTGAACTGACAGTTTCCGATAATGGACAGGGTGCTTCCAAAGAGCAGCTTAGAAAATTACAGGCGCCTTTAAAACTGGAAAAGCTGTCAGAACATGGTCTGGGGCTAAGATTGGTAAAGCGTATTGCCAAAATGCAGCATTGGAGAGTCAGGTTTTGCAATCATGCAGAAGGAGGCTTTTGCTGCCGAATAGAAATGTGACATATTTTCTTTTCCCTGTATATGTGATATACTTTGGTTAGATGCAACTAATCATAATGGTATTAGGGAATTGAGAATCCTGTATAATTCGTACCATTCTTTAAACATTGCAAGAAACAGAAAATGGTCTGTGGGCAGAATCAGCGGAATATATAGCCGATAGATATGCAGGACATTTTTCACCTTTGCTTGCATCATTGTTGCCACTTGCAGCGATATCATTATACAGAGGATATCTGCCACTTAATCTTCATATGCTCTTCAATTATCAATTATAGGCTATTGTAGTTGCAACACTCATAATTACGTGTCTGGTGATACGGTTAAAAAAGACCTGTCACCATAATAAATATAAGCTATTGGGACTTTGCATGGAGGCGGCATCTATTGAGATCGCACAACGACTGATGATGCAGACATTTGTAATGTTGCTCCTTGATCATTGGAAATGTCTTACAATCTGGTGTGTTTTGATCAATGCATTAATATGGTGTCTGGATATTCTTGTTCAGCCTGTATTATTAGGACAGTCTGTAAAAAAAGGAATTCTTATTGAACTTATCGCTTCATTTATTTTTTCAATGGGTATAGGATATGTATTCTATTCTTCAGAATGTTTTCTTTTTGGAGTGCTGGCACATATAGCAGAGAGAATGATATCATCCAATCTGAGTAAAAATGGGACTCAGGAATATGCTGTAAGACACAAAAAGAACCAGAATGATTGATCAGTGTACCAATCATTCTGGTCTTTGATTTTACATTAATTTGCGGAACATTGCTTCGAAATCAGCAATAGTAGCAGGTCTTGGATTACCTGGTGCACAGGCATCTGCTGTAGCAGATTCGCACAGGAATGGCAAATCAGCTTCCTGAAGTTTCTCAAGCTTGGTAGGGATTCCGACATCAATGGATAACTGCTGAACAGCATCAATAGCAGCCTGACGATAAGTTGCCTGATCCATGCCGGTTGTATCTACACCGAAAGCCTCTGCAATAGCCTTGTACTTTTCGCCTGTGTATTCCTTGTTGAAGTCCATAACGATTGGGAGCATCATAGCACAGGCAACACCATGTGGTGTATCATATACAGCACCAAGAGTATGTGCCATAGAGTGTGCGATTCCAAGTCCTACATTGGAGTAAGCCATAGCTGTTACATACTGTGCAAGAGCCATGCCTTCACGACCATCAGGATCATTTTCAACTGCCTTTCTGAGATTCTTGGCAATTAATTTGATAGCTTCAAGGTCGAGGCAGTCTGATAATTCCCACGCAGCAGCAGTAGTATAACCTTCAATAGCGTGTGTCAAGGCATCCATACCGGTAGAAGCTGTTAAGCCCTTAGGCATAGAAGACATCATATCAGGATCGACAACAGCAATATCAGGAATGTCATTAGGGTCAACACATACGAATTTACGTTTCTTCTCTACATCGGTAATAACGTAATTGATGGTTGATTCAGCACCTGTACCACCTGTTGTTGGAACGGCAATTGTGAATACAGTACGTTTCTTGGTAGGAGCTACACCTTCAAGTGAACGTACATCAGCATATTCCGGATTATTGATAATGATACCGATGGCTTTGCCTGTATCCATGGAAGAACCGCCGCCAATAGTGATCATACAGTCAGCACCGGACTCCTGAAAAGCTTTTACACCATGCTGTACATTTTCAATAGTCGGGTTTGGTTTGATATCAGAATATAAATAGAATGCAATACCGTTTTTCTCTAACAAATCAGTTACTTTTGAAGTTACTCCAAATTTTACAAGATCAGGGTCAGATGCAACAAAAGCTTTCTGGTATCCTCTTGATGTGATAAGTCCGGGAATTTCATTGATCGCACCATGTCCATGATAAGAAATTCCGTTTAAGACGAAACGATTTACTGCCATAAAACATACCTCCAAATTTAATAGTAATATACCTTCTCTGTTATTTACATAACACATATAGTATACAATTCTGAAAAATATTGGACAATGGGAATAATAGACAAAATAATGAAACCAAATTAAATAAAATGACGAAAAATAAAAGACGCGTGTATGAAGTGAAAATTGTTTTTCTATGAAAAATATATTATACTTTGGATGATACTATTTTGTAGAACAGAGTTCTGTTTCCTGAATGAAAGGACAACATGATGAGAAAAATATTAATTACAGGCGGAACGACTTTTGTCAGCAAATACGCGGCTGAATATTTTGTGAAGGCTGGATTAAAAGAAGTAGCGGTATGGTATCTTGAAAACGAAGCAGAAGTAAACAAAAAGCCATACTTTGATTATATTGATGCCAATTTAGCGTGATCATTATATGAAAAATTTTAAAATAATAAATTAATGGAAAGTGTAAATTTATGATATATTTGGAAACGGATCGTCTTATTTTGAGAGATTATACGATTGATGATTTTGAAGCATATTACAAATTAAAAGCAGATCCTCAAACAATGTATTATTTACAGGATATACAGTTACATTCGTTTGATGAAGCCAGGAGTGATTTTGAGCATGTTATGGCTGATATGGCAGCACCAGATCGGAAATATTATTTTCTGCACATGGAGTTGAAGGATACTCATGAGCAGGTTGGCAGTATTGGTTATACTGTTGTGGCGAATACTCCGGTTGGTAAGATTGTCCATTTAGGATATTTTACATATCAGAAGTTCTGGGGAAATGGGTATACTTCAGAGGCTTTAAAGAAAGTTCTGGAATATGCATATACAGAAAATAATGTATATCGCGTAACAACTGGCTGTCTGGCGGAAAATAAAGGTTCTGAAAGGGTTATGCAGAAGAACGGACTGATCAAGGAAGCCCAACATATTGATTATGAGTGGCATGATGGTAAATTGAAAGATCGTTTGGAATACAGGTTACTCAGAAAAGAGTGGGAACGATTGTAAAGTTGCAGGAGAAAGTATATGAAAAATAAGCGTAAATCTTCCGTTTCCATCATAGGCGGTGCAGATGGACCAACAAGCATATTCATAGCTGGTAAGTCAGACAAAAGACCGCTGAAGGTGAGAATAAAAAATGCCATATATAAATGTAAACGTAAAAGAGTAGAGAAGAGAATTGTTGCAGGTTCCCATACACTAAATGAAGTAGTAGAATATGCAAAGAATCGTTATGGATTAGTAGAAATGAACACGGATAAGAGGCAATACCGTGAGCAGAGAGATTGCTTAAAAGCAAGCCTGGTCATACAGCATAAACCGGAGTTACTGGGAGAAATGGCAGACATTAGCAAGCCGGATATGTCTAATGAAAAGTCGCTACGAGAGTACATTCGTAAAATGGAAGAACGAAGTAAAAAGGCTGCACAGATTCCAGACCATGAGATTCCCATGGATTATCACATATATGAAAGAAGGACAGGCGATGCCCGCCTTGAAGTCGAAGTAGATTATGTCTGGAATATTTTTGCAATGTCATACTCAGGCAATAAGAAAGTAATGAAGCATTTTCAGAAGATTTCCAGAGATTTGTACAGTTACTATGGGGTAAGCGAAGCTGATATCAGGGACAAAACTCAAAGATATTCTGAACTGGTGACGGCATTGTGTACATAAAAATGCTGTTTTCTGAATCTTCCTGGAGTCTCGCCGTAGTATTTTTTAAATGATTTTGTAAAGCTGTATTGATCGGAAAAATGCAATCTGCCAGCTATCTCGGATATGGAATTATCAGGATCTGATAAGAGCTGGATAGCATGCGTCATACGGCACTTGGTCAGATATTGTTTGGGACTCATTCCTATATGAAAATGAAAATAGCCGGAAAAATATTTTTCACTCATGGACATAAACTCAGCCATTTCTCTGACAGTCAGATTGCTTTCCACATGTTTAGAAATAAAGTCTAACAGGGAGTGCAGGCGTTGGTCAGATACAGAGTCAGAAGAGGTGTGGAATGGAAGCTGCTCTCCAAATTGACTGGATAAATCTGCAAAAAAATTCAGAAAAGCCGCGTACAATTTGAGATTGTGAGTATCCTCATTATCATGGCAGGTAGTGTATTCATCACAGAATCTAATTGATATTTCTTTAACAAAATTGTTCGTATATAGACCTGCGGTAGACTTCTGCGTCAAAATATCTATGACATTACCGGAGGATATTGAGAAAAAAGTAACAAGAAAATAACAATGGTCATCATCATGACACCATGCTTTGTAGGTATCCCCAGGATGGAATAAAAGCACATCTCCTTCTTTTGCATACAGAGTCTGATCATTTATTTGCAGGGCCAGTCCCCCGGAAATAATATTCCATATAGTGTAGTCACACTTTGTCTTTCTTTCCACCCAGTCTTTTTCATGATAAGAAATACGGCAGAACTTTATATTGATTGTCAGATTGATAATATCCATGTTCACCTGCTCCTTTTCTTTGATTATAGAAAATATTTGCATAATGTCAATAATACCATTACCTTTTGACAAAAATCCATACCTGACAACATTGCCCAAACTGTATCTTTGGATTAGCATAGATGTATAGACCATCCATACAGGAGGAAAAGAAAATGATACGTTTATTTGAACAACACAACATCAGGAAGCAGAGGGAACTGGACGGCATATGGAGTTTTATAACAGAGGAAGGTGCAGAATACAGGATTCCCGTACCGGGTTGTTGGGAGCAGAATCCAGAACTCTTGAATTACAGAGGCAAGGGAACTTATACCAGAAAAGTTTATATTCAGGAAAAGACCAATATCAGGCTGGAATTTAAAGGTGTAAGCCATACGGCAGATGTATATTTTGATGATGAATTTATTGTGCACCATTACAATGCATTTACTGCCTTTTGCGGTATCATTATGAATGTAGAGCCAGGGGAACATGTGATTCGGGTGGAGGTAGACAACAGCTTCAGTGAAAAATCTTCCCTTCATGTTCCCAATGATTATTACACCTATGGAGGCTTTAACAGGACGGTAGTTCTGGAGGAGATTAAGGATGTTTATTTGAAAAATATCCATTTTGAACCGCATAAGGATAAAGATGGATGGAAAGCTAAAATCAGCATTGATGTGGAAAATCTTTCGGATGAAGAGAAAAACGCAGAGGTTACAATAACACTGGCAGATAAAATCTTCCATGTGAACGGACTTTTGGAGGGGAAGAGCATAGCCATATTAGAGTTGGTGGAAAGCTTTGAAAATGTCAGGGAATGGTTCGTATTAAAGCCGGAATTATATCTTTTGAAAGCCGAACTTAAATGTGATGGTGTAGTAATGGATGATTTGACTGATAGAGTAGGTTTCAGGGAAGTGGAAGTAAAAGGAAGAAGACTTTTGTTAAATGGCAAAAGTGTTTTCCTGAAGGGTTTTAACAGACATGAGGATTATGGGACTTTAGGAAGTGCGGTTCCTTTTCAGGTTATGATGCAGGATCTGGATATGATGAGAGAAATGGGAGCAAATGCCGTTCGAACCTGTCATTATCCAAATGATGAGCGATTCCTGGATTTGTGTGATGAGAAGGGTATGTTAGTCTGGGAGGAGAATCACGCAAGGGGATTTGATCTGGAAAAGATGATGAATCCACACTTTGATGAACAGTGCAGGGATTGTATTGATGAAATGATCTATCAGCATTTTAATCATCCGTCTATTGTGATCTGGGGGATTCTAAATGAGTGCGCCAGTGAAACACAGGTAGGACGGGAGAAATACAGGATGCAGTATGAGCAGATCAAATCCCTTGATACATCAAGACCGACAACTTCGGCAACTTGCAGGCACTTTAAAGATATCTGTCTGGATCTGCCGGATATTGTTTCTTTTAATATGTATTCAGGGTGGTATGAAGACATTTCTGTAAAAGAAAAGCATGAAAAGGAAATGGCATGGATTGATGCTGCAGTTGAGAAAGAAAAGCCTGTAATTGTCAGTGAATTTGGGGCGGCTGCAATATATGGCTTCAGGGATAGAGGACACTGCAAATGGAGTGAAGAGAGACAGGCTGATGTAATAAGGGAAAATCTGGAAGTATATAAGGAGGATAACAGACTTACCGGAACCTTTATCTGGCAGTTTGCAGACTGTAAGGTTACAGAAGAAGAGTGGTTCTCTACGCGGGCAAGATGTCATAATAATAAGGGTGTCGTAGATGAGTATCGAAGACCCAAAGAGGCATATGATGTGGTGAAAGAATATTTTAATCAGATGCCGGAAGGGTATGACGAATTATGATAAAACTTAATTATGCAGAATACGATAGCTGCAGTCCTGACGATAAGAAAAATACATACAGAGAATGGTTGATAAATGCTCAGCTCTGGGTGAGGACAAAGTAGTTGTCCCCAAAGGAAACATAAAATAGGAGAAAATGATTGTTTACAACGTGACATAATTATGCTATAATAATAGCACAATATAAGAAAAGTGAGGTGTCTATTATGCCAACAATTATGCCAATTAGAGATTTAAGAAATACCAGTGAAATTTCAGAATTAGCACATAGAAAGCAGGAACCAATCTTTATTACAAAAAATGGATATAGTGATTTGGTGGTAATGAGTGCTGAATTATATGAACGTTTTGCAAAGATAAATAGAATTGACCAGGCTATACTCGAAGCAGAGACAGAGGTTGAAGAGGGAGTCGAACCAATATCCTTAGATAGTGCAATGGAGGGATTGAACAAGAAACATGAAAGCAGTTAATAGCGATATTGACTGCTTTTCTGCTATAACATTTCAGGAGGTTTTATGATTTTAAATACGGGAAGCAGGACGGATATCCCTGCTTTTTACAGTGACTGGTTCTATAATCGAATACAGGAGGGTTATTGTCTGGTACGCAACCCTTATTACCCGGAGCAGGTGACGAAGTATGTGCTCAGTCCACAGGTGATAGATGCAATCGTGTTCTGTACGAAGAATCCGCAGCCGATGTTGGATAGACTTTCACTGTTGTCACAGTATTGCACTTTCTGGCTTGTGACGATCACGCCATATGAGCAGGATATAGAGCCATGTGTTCCACGCTGGAGTAAGGTCATTGACAACTTCCGCTATCTTTCCAGACAGGTAGGTGTGGACAGAATGAGCTGGCGCTATGATCCGATATTTATTTCACAGAAATATTCAGTTTCGTATCACATAGAGCGGTTTGAGCAAATGGCAGAGGATTTGCAGGGCTATACGAGACAATGCGTCGTCAGCTTTATTGACCTGTATGAGAAAACGAAGCGTAACTTTCCACAGGCAAGAAGCGTGACGGCGGCTCAACAGGAGCAGCTTATAGAGGCTTTTTCCAAAATAGCGGCAGCAAAAGGCATGCAGATACATCTGTGCTGCGAGGATAGAGCATTGACCAGAGCAAATGTGGATGCTGACGGATGCCTTTCGCAGACGGTGCTGGAGCGTGCGATAGGCTCTGCTTTGCATGTCCCGAAGAAGAAAATGGCGAGAGATGCCTGCTCCTGCTTGTTGGGAGCTGATATTGGGATGTATAATACATGTGGACATGGTTGTCTGTATTGTTATGCCAATTATGATAATGAAAGTGTCAGGGTAAACAGAAAACTGCATGATCCGGCTTCTCCGCTTCTGATTGGGCATCTGCATGAGACAGATATCATAAAGGAAGCAGAGCAGAAGCTGTGGCAGGATGGACAGCTTAGTTTTTTTCAAATGGGATTTTAAAAAGCTAATACAGAAAGGTATGGTTATGATTATGACGAAACAGGAGAAAATTGAGCGTTTTCGCAAAATGAATGAAACAATAGAGAAAGGACAGATCGTGTGTGCGGGTTCTTCCCTGATGGAAATGTTTCCAGTAGAGAAGTTCGTGCAGGAGGACAAGCTGGATATTGTGATTTATAATCGTGGAATCGGTGGCTTTGTGACACAGGAGCTGCTTGACAACATAGATGTCTGCATATTGGATCTGGAGCCAAGGAGGCTTTTCATCAATATTGGAACCAATGATCTAAGTGATCCTACAATTTCAATAGAGGATATGATTGCAAACTATGATAAGATTCTGACAATCGTGCAAGACAAATTGCCGGATATTGACATATATATGATGGCATATTATCCGATTAATTATGATGCTGCCACAGAAGAGATGAAGCCCTGTCTTCTGATTCGCACCAATGACAAAATCGCCCAGGCAAATGAGGCAGTGCGTACGCTGGCAAAGGCACATCATGCCCACTATATAGATATCAATGCGCCGCTCAAGGATGAGCAGGGCAATCTGAAAGCAGAGTATACAATAGAGGGCATGCATATAAAAGAGCAGGGCTATCGTGCAATCTTTGATTCCTTTATAAAATATGCATTAGAGGACTGATGGCTGATTCATAGTCATCGTCGATCAGTGTGTAATCCAGATGATTCTGTATACAGCCATTTAAGAACATCTGGTTATCATTTCTGATATTTTGTAAAGTACAATAGTCATCATCAAGTCTGTTTTCGATACAGGAAGCGAAACTGCGAATATGATCAAAATGATTATCGATATATCTGTCGCTCATGCACAGGCAGATATATCGAATGTTTCGCAGATATTCCTCATCAAAATCTTTCTGCCAGTCAAAAGGGATGTAACATCCTTCAATTATCATATTCTGTTTATTTTCAATAGCAGTTTTTGCCATTTCCCTGATTACAGGCCACAGATAGTCTGTCAATTCCTGGTCATTGTCAGGTGTCAGATCGGTATAATGACTTCTGATCAGTCCCATTTTGAGATGATCCTGACAAAAGTAAGGGATTTTGTATTTTTCCATTAATTTCTGCGCCAGTCTCGTCTTGCCTGTATGAGTTGCACCGGTAATAAAAAGTATCACACTATTCACCTCTTGTTAAATCTGTACAATTCTGTATTCATAATATTGAGTTTCGTAAATGTTTATATATAATTCTATCTTAAATAATATGCTTCATAGAATCAAGATGTATGTTTTTCATGAAGCTGGTAATTCTATAAAGAAGTATGAAAATGAAGATTAGAATGACCGAGTATGAATGACTTTTTCTAAAACAGTCAGGGCAAAATAGCAAAAATAGAATAAAAATAAACCACAAACGTTCATAAAACGTCATAATACACAAAAAATAAAAGAAAATTTGTGAATTAGTACGATTGAATATGATTGAATATGATTGTAGAATAAAATCAACAAATGCAGAGAGGAGGACAGGCAAATGATTTATACAGTAACGTTCAATCCGTCATTGGATTATATCGTGGCGGTAGATGATCTGAAATTGGGAGCCACGAACAGAACATCTTATGAACAGATGCTGGCAGGAGGCAAAGGAATTAATGTATCCTATGTGCTGAAGAATCTGGGAGTGGACAGTACAGCACTTGGATTCATGGCTGGTTTCGTTGGAGAAGAGATCAGGAGACGGATTCAGGAGGAAGGAATCCATGCTGATTTCCTGATGCTGGATGAGGGTGTATCCAGAATTAATGTAAAGATCAGAAATATCGACGGAACCGAAATTAATGGTATGGGTCCGGATATTCCAAAAGATAAAGTGGATGAGCTGATGAAGAAGATCCACACATTAAAACAGGGGGATATGCTGATACTTGCAGGCAGCATCCCAAAGTCCATGCCGGATACCATTTATATGGATATTATGGCGCAGTTGCAGGATAAGGGTATTGATATTGTAGTAGATGCTACAGGGGATCTTCTGATGAAGGTTCTGCCATATCATCCATTCCTTGTAAAACCGAATAACCACGAGTTAGGAGAGCTCTTCGGGGTAGAGTTAAAGACCAGAGAAGAGGTCGTGCCTTATGCAAGAAAGCTACAGGAGCAGGGAGCACGCAACGTACTGGTATCTATGGCAGGAGAAGGCGCAGTTCTGCTGGATGAGAAGGGAACAGGGCATATGAGCGAAGCACCCAAGGGCAAGGTCGTGAATGCAGTGGGTGCAGGTGATTCCATGGTAGCAGGCTTTGTAGCAGGTTATCAGGAGTCGGGTGATTATGAGTACGCATTTCATATGGGATTGTCTGCCGGAAGTGCCAGTGCCTTTTCAGAGAATCTGGCAACAGCAGAAGAAGTAAAGAATTTATTTAACACCATTCATAAAAATAACGTTCCACGCAAAGGCGAAACGGGGAAAATGAGAATTACAGATTTATTGGATAAGAGAAGTATACAACTGTAAAGCAGCCCGGCAGATAAAGAGCATGCTCTGAAGCAGGCAGTTGCCTTGATGGAAGCAAGTGGTAAGCTGAGTGATGTTGCAGCCTATCAGAAACAGGTATTTGCCAGAGAAGAAGAGTCAACAACAGGCATTGGAGAAGGGATTGCAATTCCACATGGTAAATGCGATGCGGTAAAGAAGCCGGGACTGGCAGCTATGGTCATTCCAAACGGAGTGGATTTTGATTCACTGGATGGAGAGCCGGTTACACTGCTTTTCCTGATCGCAGCACCGAATACCAAAGACAATGTGCATCTGGATGTATTGAGCAAACTGTCAGTTATGCTGATGGATGAAGAGTTCACAGCAAAACTTCGTAATGCACAGAGTGTAGAAGAATTCTTACAGATCATTGATGCGGCAGATTCTGAGAAGGCAGGCATTGATGAGAGACTTCATACAGAACCCACAGTTCAGAGTAAGATTCTGGCAGTTACCTCCTGCCCCACAGGTATTGCACATACTTATATGGCGGCAGAAGGACTGGAAAAGGCAGCACAGAAAGCAGGATGCGCCATTAAGATAGAAACCAGAGGTTCCGGTAGCCAAGAATGTGCTGACACAGCAGGAGATAGATGAAGCTGATTGTATCATCGTGGCAGCAGATGCTGGCCATTCCTATGGAAAGATTTGATGGCAAGCATGTGATCGAATGTCAGGTTTCCGATGGTATCAGCAAGGCAGATGAGCTGATTGCAAGAGCCTTAAAGAAGGATGCTCCTGTCTATAAGGCAGATACCAGGGTAGAAAATACACAGCGTAAAGGTAATTCAGACAGTGTGGCACATCGTATCTATATGCAGTTGATGAACGGTGTATCTCATATGCTTCCTTTCGTTGTTGGTGGTGGTATTCTGATTGCAATTGCATTCCTGATTGATGGTCAGTGCGTTGATATCAATGCTTTGACAGCAGAGGAGCGCAGCAATTTCGGTACAATCACACAGGCAGCAGCCTTTTTCAAAGGAATCGGTGGTGTTGCATTTGGACTGATGCTTCCGGTATTGGCAGGATTTATAGCGGAAGCCATTGCTGACAGACCTGGTCTTGCACTTGGTTTTGTAGGTGGTATGATCGCCGCAAATGGAAAGTCAGGTTTCCTTGGAGCTTTGGCAGCTGGTTTCCTTGCAGGATATGTGATTCTCTTATTAAAGAAGGTATGTGACAAGCTGCCTGAGAGTCTGGAGAAACTTGCACCAGTGCTTTTTTACCCGGTATTTGGTATACTGATTATGGGTATTGGAATGAACTTCGTTGTAGAGCCTGTCATGGGTGCAATTAATACAGCCTTGAACTCAGGACTTGCAAGCATGAGCGGCACCAGCAAGATTTTACTTGGATTTATCCTTGGTGCAATGATGTCTATTGATATGGGTGGCCCATTCAACAAGGCAGCTTATGTATTCGGTACAGCATCTATCGCAGCAGGTAACTATGAAATCATGGCTTCTGTTATGATCGGCGGTATGGTTCCTCCTTGTGCAATCGCACTTGCAACCTTGCTTTTCAAGGACAAGTTTACAAAGGAAGAGAGACAGTCAGGACCGACTAACTTCATCATGGGACTTGCATTTATTACAGAAGGTGCAATTCCTTATGCAGCATCCGATCCATTACATGTTCTTCCGGCATGTATCATCGGCGCAGGTATTGCAGGCGCATTATCACAGGTATTTGGATGTACACTGATGGCTCCTCATGGTGGAATCTTCGTATTCCCTGTAGTTGGCAATGCATTACTATATCTGCTTGCACTTGTAATCGGAACAGTGGTTTCCACATTTTTACTTGGACTCTTTAAGAAGAAGGTATAGAGAGGTTGCGAAACGGGGAGTGGAGAAAGGCACGAATTTATATTAAAAAAGGAAAGGTGATTATTATGAAGACATTATCATATACAATTAAGGATGAGCAGGGGATTCATGCAAGACCGGCAGGAGAACTGGTTAAGGCTGCAAAGGGATTTGCGTGTGAGATTAAGATTGGCAAGGGCGGTAACATGGTAGATGCCAAGAAGATCTTCGGTATCATGGGACTTGGTGCTAAGAAGGGTGATACAGTAGAATTTACTTTCTCCGGCGAGGATGAAGAACAGGCATACACTGCAATCAGTGACTTCATGAGCGCAAACCTGTAATGATTCCAACGTAAAACAGTATAACTAGCGAAACGCGCGGCAATTCCCCTCCACCCCACGATGCGTTTCGCGTCCCACCTTTATATAGAAAAGAGGAATGAATATGCAAGTATGTCATGGAAAGAGCGTTTTTGGCGGCATTGCGATAGGTAAGCTTTGGGTATTTGCCAAGAAAGAGCATCAGATCGTAAGAGTTAAAGTGCAGAATCCCGAAGAGGAACTTGCACGTTTTGAGAAGGCAAAAGAAGAAGCAGTGAAACAACTGCAGAAATTGTATGATAAGGCATGCAAAGAAGTCGGTGAAGCCAATGCAGCTATTTTTGAGATTCATCAGATGATGCTGGATGATGAGGACTATACAGATTCTGTTCACAATATCATTACTTCACAGCAGGTTAATGCAGAATATGCAGTTGGTGTTACCGCTGATAATTTTGCCAATATGTTCGCTGCAATGGATGATGAGTATATGAAAGCCAGAGCAGCAGATGTAAGAGATATTTCAGAACGCCTCGTTTCTATCTTAAAGGGCAGTGGAAGTGGAGAACTGAACACAGACGAACCGGTCATTGTTATTGCAGAAGACTTGGCTCCCTCAGAGACAGTACAGCTCGATAAGGATAAGATTCTTTCTTTCGTTACTGTGCATGGTTCCGTAAATTCTCACACGGCGATACTTGCCAGAACCATGAGTATTCCTGCACTTGTCAGCACACAGGAGCTTACTCTTGGCGAAGAACTCAATGGCAAAGAAGCTATCGTGGATGGTTTTGAGGGTGTCATTTATATTGAACCGGATGAGCAGACCAGAGCTGCTTTGGAGAAGAAAAAGGCAGAAGAAGATGAGAAGAAGAAGCTGCTTCTGAATCTGAAGGGTAAGGAAGACATTACACTGGACGGACACAAGATTATGCTGTATGCTAATATCGGTAATACGGGTGATCTGGCTATGGTATTAAAGAATGATGCCAGTGGTATCGGTCTGTTTCGTAGTGAATTTATTTATCTTGGCAGTGAGAATTTCCCAACAGAAAATGAACAGTTCCAGATTTATAAATCAGTAGCAGAGACAATGGCGGGGAAGCGTGTCATTATCAGAACACTGGACATTGGAGCAGATAAGAAGGTTGATTATTTCAATCTGGATCAGGAAGAGAATCCTGCAATGGGATATCGTGCAATCCGCATCTGCCTGTCACAGCCTGAGATATTCAAGACACAGCTTCGTGCAATCCTTCGTGCCAGCGTATATGGCAATATCGCTGTAATGTACCCTATGATCACATCTGTAGGTGAGGTTCATCGCATCAAGGAGATTATGGAAGAGGTCAAGCAGGAACTTGACAGTCAGCAGATTGCATATGGTGATGTGATGCAGGGTGTTATGATCGAGACTCCGGCAGCAGTCATGATCAGTGAGGAACTGGCGAAAGAAGTAGATTTCTTCAGTATTGGTACGAATGATCTGACCCAGTACACACTTGCAATAGACAGGCAGAATCCGAAACTGGATGCCTTTTATGATGCTCATCATCCCGCTGTACTGCGTATGATTCGGATGACGGTTGAGAATGCACACAAGGCTGGTATCTGGTGTGGCATCTGTGGTGAACTTGGCGCAGATACAACTCTGACAGAACAATTCCTGCGCATGGGTGTAGATGAACTGTCAGTTTCACCGGGGCGTGTATTACCAATCAGAAAGATTATCAGGGAATCAAATTTGCAGAACGCATAAGGAAATGTACGGAAAGGCATGGTTAGTATATGTTGACAGAGAAAAGGCAGGAAGAAATTGTACGACTGGTTCAGGAGAGAGAGAGCATTACAGTAGCAGAGTTAAAAGACATTCTGCAGACATCAGAATCTACCATTCGAAGAGATATCACTTCATTGGATAAAGAAGGGCGCCTGACCAAGGTGTTTGGTGGTGCGATTGCACTCCACACTGCGCAGATCGTAAATCAGGAGCTGTCTGTCGTACAGAAGCAGGAGCTGCAAAAGGCGGAAAAGCAGGCGATTGCACAGTATGCGGCATCTCTGATCGAGCCGGATGACTGTGTATATCTGGATGCAGGAACGACGACAGGCTGGATGCTGGAATATATCAGGGAACCCAGAGCTACTTATATTACAAATGCTTTTTCCCACGCGAAGCGCCTCTCAGAGAAAGGCTTCCATGTCTTTCTGATCGGCGGAGAATTAAAAGGCTCAACAGAAGCTATTGTTGGAGCAGAGGCAGTACTGAACATACAGAAATATCATTTTAGTAAAGGTTTCTTTGGAACCAATGGCATAGATCAGAAGATGGCTTTTACAACACCGGATATTAATGAAGCCTTGGTGAAGCAGGTTGCAATGCGCAACACACAGGCAGAGAACCGCTATGTACTGACTACTTCAGATAAATTTGACAAGATATATGCAGTTACCTTCCTAGACCGAAGGCCCGTAATCCCTGACGGAGAAAATGCCAGGCGAAAGTTTCTGGAAAAATGTCAATATCCGGTGCGTGTAACTATTCAGGACCACATTTGCAAAATTGCATTTTTATAAAAAAATCTTGCATATTCATTCATAATGTGATAAATTAAGTAAAAAGACGAAGTTGTCCTAAACAGGACTACTTCGTCTTTTGCTATTTACGGATAAAATCAATGTATGAAAATAAGAGGAGGAATCATTATGAAAAAGAAAACAGTAGGAATCATGTTATCACTTAGTATGGCTATGTCACTTATGGCATGTGGCAGCAGTACACAACCGGCAGCAGCGCCTGCAGATACAGCAGAACCGGCGGCAACAACCCTGGCAGCTTCTACGGCAGAAACAACTGCTCCCTCTACAGAAGCGGCAGCTGATACCGCAGCTTCCACCGCAGATGTCACAACAATCAAGGACGGAACTCTCATGGTAGGTGTAGAGATTGGTTATCCCCCGATGGAATATTTTGATACAGATGGAGCTACTCCGATCGGATTTGACGTAGAGGTTGCCAATGCACTGGCAGATTATCTGGGACTGGAGCTGGAGTTGGTAGATACTTCCTGGGATGGTATTTTTGCAGGGGTAGACACTGGCAAATATGACTGTATCATTTCCTGTGTCAGCATCACAGATGAAAGAAAAGGGCAGTTCAATCTGACCAAACCTTATGTATCAAACCACACTGTGCTGATTGTGCCGAATGACTCGGAAATTGACTCCATGGAAGCTTTGAACGGACATTCTACCGCAGTACAGGCAGAGACAACAGCAGATGATTATATGAAGGAACACAGCGCAGAGCTTGGGGCAGAGCTGTTCCAGTATGATAAAGTCATCAACTGCTTCGATGACCTGAAAGCAGGACGTACAGATTCTGTATTCACTGACAGTGTAGTTGCAGCCTACTACCTTGGGGACGAGGCATCTAACTATAAGACTGTATGGGAAAATGATGAATTAGAGCCAATTGGCATCTGCTTAAAGAAGGGTAATGATGGTCTGAGCCAGGCAATTGATGATGCGTTGGATGCACTGTCAGCAGACGGTACACTGGGTACAATCGCAGAAAAGTATTTTGGCACAGACTTAACAGCAGGTCTTAGATAAATACAACAGAAGGGACTGGATTGCGTATGATACAGCAAATGATAAGCTGGCTGCCGCAGCTTCTAAACGGCGCAAAGATTACGATACTGCTTACTTTGTGTGCAGTATCCATGGGATTGTTACTGAGTATTTTTCTGGCTCTTGGTAAAATGTCCAAAAACAAAATATTGAGCGGGATATGCAGTGTCTACATATTTTTCTTCCGTGGAACACCACTGTTGATGCAGTTGTATTTTATTTACTTTGGACTGCCACAGATTAATATGGCACTCACGATCAACAGCCGCTTCTTTGCTGCTTTTCTGGCTTTTTCATTAAACAGTGCGGCATATTGTTCAGAGTTTATTAGAGCGGCAATCCAGTCTATTGACAGAGGACAGTTCGAAGCTTCCAAGGCGTTGGGATTGTCCAAAGCACAGACTATGCAGCTAGTCATTTTCCCACAGTCTATCAGACGTCTGGTGCCATCCGTTGCAAATGAATTCATTATGGTGCTCAAGGATGCGTCACTGGTGTCCATTATTGCGCTTGCAGACCTGACCAAAGTAACCAGAGCGATTTCATCCTCCACAGGCACGGCTATGGTCTATATTCCTGCAATGATTATTTATCTGGTTATGACCGCATTCTTTGAATTTATCTTCCGGCGCATGGAAACGAAATTCTCAAGATATGAGTAAATAAAGGGAAGAGGGAAAGACTATGTCAATGATTAGAACTGAACATCTTGCCAAGAGTTTTGGCGAGCTGGTTGTATTAAAAGATATCAATCTTACCGTGGAATCTGGAGAGGTAGTAGTCATTATCGGTCCGTCAGGAGCCGGTAAATCTACCTTTTTGCGTTCCTTAAATAATCTGGAAAAGATTACCAGTGGTAAGATTTTTATAGAAGATAAGCTTTTTTATCACAGGGAAAATGACAGAACAGTGGACAAAATGGAAGCGAAACAGCATAAGGACTTATTGCTGGAAATGGGAATGGTATTTCAGCGTTTCAATCTGTTCCCACATAAAACCGTATTGGAAAATGTCATGCTGGCGCCGATGCATGTGAAAAAAGTAAGCAGGGAAAAGGCAGAGAAGACAGCTAAGGATTTGATTGCCAAGGTAGGGTTGGCAGATAAGCTGGATGAGTATCCGGCAAGACTATCAGGGGGGCAGCAACAGCGTGTGGCGATAGCCAGAGCTCTTGCCATGGAGCCGAAGATGATGCTTTTTGATGAGCCGACCTCGGCACTTGACCCGGAACTGGTTGGCGAAGTGCTGAATGTTATGAAAGACCTTGCCAATCAGGGAATGACGATGATATGCGTCACGCATGAGATGGGATTTGCCAGAGAAGTAGCAGACAAAGTAGTATTCATGGCAAAAGGCATGATCCTGGAAGAAGGAACCCCGGAAGAAATCTTTACCAATCCTAAGACTCCTGAAGCAAGACAATTCCTGAAAAGTGTGCTATAATACAATAAAATACAACAGAGGGGTATGATTATGAACAAGCTTGTATTACGGCAGTCGCTGATTTTGTTTTTGACAGCAGTTATTTGGGGTGTTGCTTTTGTGGCACAGAGCGTAGGAATGGATTACGTTGGACCGTTTACTTTTAGTGCAGTAAGAAATGTGATAGGTGGTCTTGTGCTGCTGCCTTGTATCGGACTTCTGAATAAACTGAATGGCAAAGAAACACATCAGGAAGATAAGGAAGACAAGAGGACACTGCTCATAGGTGGGGGCTGCTGCGGTATCTTATTGTGCATTGCATGCAATCTGCAGCAGTTCGGCATCATGTATACAACAACCGGCAAAGCTGGCTTCATTACGGCAATGTACATAGTAATTGTCCCTTTACTGGGTGTTTTCATGCATAAAAAGATAGGCATGCGTATCTGGATTGGAGTAGGTATTGCAGTCGTTGGTATGTATCTGTTGTGTGGACTTGGTGAAAATGCAGCCTTACAGAAGGGCGACTGGCTGCTGATTGGCTGCGCAATCTGCTTTTCTTTTCATATTTTAACGATTGATTATTTCTCACCAAAAGTCGATGGTGTGAAGCTATCCTGTATTCAGTTCTTCACCTGTGCCATTCTGTCAGCAGTATGTATGCTGATATGGGAAGAACCGAGCATCAGCGCAATTCTGACGGCGTGGATGCCGATTCTGTATGCTGGTGTCCTTTCCTGTGGTGTGGCATATACTTTGCAGATTATTGGACAAAAAGGTATGGACCCTACTGTGGCATCGCTGATCCTGAGTCTGGAATCTGTCGTGTCCCTGATTGCCGGCTGGCTGATACTGGGACAGAGATTATCGAACCGTGAATTATTAGGATGTGCGCTGGCATTTGCAGCAATTATACTGGTACAGATCCCGGCGAAAAGTAAATAATAATTTTATAATGTATAAACAGAAAGAATTCATCATGTGTAATGGTGGAGTCTTTTTTGGTAAATACGAGAAGATATGTTGAAAAAGTGAATAATGCTATAAAGCAAAATGAATTTGAAGAACATTTAAAGAATATTACAAATCAATTTTTAAAATCCAGTCTGTATTACAAGGATGATTATGAAATAAATACTGAAGGAAGAATTGATAGTGTAATTAAGGTTAATGGTATAACGCAAATCCTGATTGAGAATAAAAAGCTTTCAAATAAGAATGAAATGGCTACAGATAGCTTTTCAGGTATATAATGTCATGAAAAATGATAAAGAGTATGATGAAATCTCTTGCATTGAAAAAACATTTGAACCAAAGGATCACTTAGATTATTATTCATCAAGCTTTTTGAAGGTCAGTTGATTTCTTTTAACGGTGATACCAATAACTATCATATTCTTGACAATGATAAAATACAGTCATTTCAAAATTTGCAGGATTTATTTTTTGAAATATTAGGAAAAAGAAAAAGAGAAGATACAGAATTTTTAAATCAGTTTTCAGATATCCCATATTTGAATAATTTTGAAGGGCGATGGAATTACCATTGCTCTTTTTGTATGCAAATAAATAAACGCTATTGACACTATGCAATACATAGTATACAATACATACTATACATTACACAGTATCCAAATAGGAGGTGATAGGCATGGACACACAGAGGAAGAAAGGTGTATTGGAGGTATGCGTCCTTTCGGTATTAAAAAGAGGTCCTTCGTATGGTTACCAGATCATACAGGATGTTTCAGATTGCATCGAGGTAACAGATTCAACAATGTATCCCATTCTGCGGCGACTGGAGTCGGGGGGATATGTGACGACGTATTCCATGGAGCATAATGGACGAACCAGAAAATATTTCCAGATCACAGATACGGGAGTGCAGAAGATACAGGATTTCCTGGATGAATGGGATGAGATGAAGCAGATTTACGCATTTGTTGGAAAGAATTTTAATAGTGAGGGACAGGATACAGAAAGGTAGGAGCAGAATGAAGAGAGAAGAGTTTCTGAACACATTATTTGAGAATATACCTGATTATACGAAAGAGGAACAGGAAGAGATCAGACAGTATTATGAGGAACTGATTTGTGATGGTGTAGAAGCAGGACTGGATGAAGAGGAAGTAATCTCCAGACTGGAATCCCCTGAGAATATAGCATTCAGTCTGAAGAAGGAATATAAGGAAGAAAGGAAAGCAGAGGTCAGCGTTGTCTGCGATTCATCGGATGACTATACATCCAGTCAGCCTGTTGCCCATGCTGTGATATCAGCCAGAGATAGAGGAATTGCACTGGAACCATCAGAAGATGGACGGGTGCATGTCCATTGTGAAAAAGATGAAATAGATGAAATTGTCTGCTATGAGAAGGAGGGCATGTTCTTCTTTTCACACAGAAGTAAAAGACGGATGCATTTCTTTGGCGGTTTTTCAAGGGTGGATTCTACAATCAAAGTCCAGATACCGGAATCCGTTATGCAGGCAGAATTATCTACGACAAATGGTGGTATCCGTATTTCAGAAATATCAAAGCCGGAGATGGTCAAAGCACATACGACAAATGGTGGAATTACCTGTAATGATGTAAGAGCCAGCCACGTAGAGCTGATCAGCAGCAATGCTTCAGTGAAATGCGAAGATACAAAAGTGCAGACGATATGTATGGAATCTACCAATGGAGCTTTAAGATTGAAGGATGTACAGGCAGATGAAAAGCTTGTTGCACATACAACAAATGGTTCTATCCATTTTGAAGAGATTGATGCGAAAGACATTCAGCTAAAGACAAGCAATGCATCTATCAAGGGTACTTTACGTGGCAAGGGTACAGAGTATGCAATTGAAAGTGGAACCAGCAATGGTAAGAATTCTCTGCCATCCAAATGGAATCAGAGTGATTCGGCTGCGAAACGCCTGTCAGTTCATACCAGCAATGCCAACATTAAGGTAGCGTTTGAAGAAATGTAAACACCTTACTTTTCGACACCTTTTCAATCGAATATAGCTTTACATATAAATGTTGTATGGTAAAATTACTTTGAAAGACAGGTTACAAAACGACACCGAATATAGATGATTCGTTAGAAAGGGGTATTTAGACAAATGAATGAGAGGTATTTCAGCAGACCGGTAGACTTAAAGAATATGAAGGTAACGGATGCATTCTGGCATCGGGAGCAGGAGCTGGTCAGAACCGAAGTTATCCCATATCAGTGGGAGGCACTTAATGACCGTGTAGAAGGAGCTGCCCCCAGCTATTGTATGCATAACTTCCGCGTGGCTGGCAATATGATGAAGGAGAAAAAGGCAAAGGGAAGTGCTTATATAGCACCGACTTATACATATAGAGGTTTTGAATCACTGCCGGATGATCCGAAACACCCGGATGATGACAAATTCTATGGCTTCGTTTTTCAGGATACGGATTTCTCCAAATGGATTGAAGCAGTTGCTTATTCTCTGACACAGCATCCGGATGAGAAGCTGGAGGCAACAGCAGATGAAGCTATTGATATTGTGTGTGCGGCGCAGCTTGAGAATGGATATCTGGACACTTATTATATTATCAATGGTATGGATCAGTCTTTTACCAATCTGAAGGATCATCATGAACTGTATTGTCTTGGACATCTCGTAGAGGGTGCAGTGGCTTACTATGAAGCCACAGGCAAGGATAAGCTTTTAAAGGCTGCCTGCCGTTTCGCTGATTATGTAGACAGTTATTTTGGACCGGAAGAGAGCAAGTGCAAAGGGTATCCGGGACATGAAATCGCAGAGATGGCACTTGTTCGTTTGTATCAGGTAACTGGCGAAGAGAAATATCTGAAACTGAGCAGCTTTTTCCTGAATCAGAGAGGAACAGAGCCGAAATACTTCCGTTTAGAGGATGAAGCCAGAGCGAAGGCAGAGGGTAAGCCTTTTAAGCCGGATATGAGTCCACTCAGTTATTCTTATTATCAGGCACATGCAAGAGTTCAGTCACAGGATGAAGCTTTAGGACATTCAGTTCGTGCTGTCTATCTCTATTCTGGCATGGCAGATGTGGCGAGACTGACTAACGATGAAGAGATGTATGCGGCTTGCAAGAGCTTGTGGAAGAGTGTTACCAGAGATAAGATGTATGTGACTGGTGGTATCGGTGCAACTCATATGGGTGAGGCATTTTCTTTCCCGTTTGATCTGCCAAATGACACTGCTTATTCAGAGACTTGTGCTGCAATCGGTCTGGCTTTCTTTGCAAGGAGAATGCTGGAGATAGAGGCTGACAGTCATTATGGAGATGTGCTGGAGCAGTCCCTGTACAATACAGTACTGAGCGGTATGGCGCTGGATGGTAAGAGCTTCTTCTATGTCAATCCGCTGGAGGTTCTGCCGGAGGCATGCCATAAGGATCAGCGCAAGATGCATGTAAAATCAGTGCGCCAGAAGTGGTTTGGCTGTGCATGCTGCCCTCCTAATATTGCAAGAATTGTAAGCTCTGTGGCAAGCTATGCCTATACAGAGAACGAGGATACCCTGTGGACACATTTATATATGGGCAGTGAAGTGAAAAAGACTGTGAACGGGGATGCTTTTACATTGAACATGACAAGCAAAATGCCCTGGTCTGGTGAAGCACAGGCAACAATCAAAACTGACACACCTGTCACATGTACACTAGCGTTCCGTATTCCTGGCTGGAGTAATGCTGCAAAAGCAGAGATCACTACGACAGCAGATGTAGAGAGAACACAGGAGAAGGGCTATGTATATCTGACAGGTACCTGGAAGGATGGGGACAGCGTAACGTTCAACTTCCCAATGCCGGTACATATGGTCATGGCAGACAGCAGAGTACGCGAGGATATCGGCAAGGTAGCCTTTACAAGAGACCTGTTACCTACTGTATGGAAGAGATTGATAATGGCAAAGACCTGCATCTGTTACATGTAGACATGGACAGATTGCAGGGCAAGGATGGATGGAACGTGGAATTGACAGTCAATGAAGAAATGGGACATCCAATGACAATCCTGAAAGTGCCGGCTCTCCGTGAAGAGGCATACGGACAGGAAGAGGACAGCCTTTATACAGAGTATCATACTGTCAAAGATACACCGGTGCAGGCTGTATTTGTACCTTATTATGCATGGAATAATCGTGGCGAAGGTGAAATGAGCGTGTGGATCAGGCTCTAATCAGCCATTACGTCTGCGGTATTCCTCAGGAGTACACTGCATATATTTGCGAAAGACTTTTGCAAAGTAGTTGCCATTCTGAAAACCACAGTTCATAGCGATTTGTTCTATGGAATCAGAGGTATTTAATAAAAGGGACAGGGCATGCTCAATGCGCAGTTTCGTCAGATACTGCAAAGGAGTCTGCCCTGTTTCTTTGCGAAAGCAGCGGGTCAGATGTTCGTGTGAAATATTGCAGGCATCAGCAATCTGACTGATGCTTTCCAGAGTGGCGAAATGTTGCCTGATGTATTGCATTGCCTGTACGATCAGGTGGGATTCATTTAAGCGTGGAGTCTCTAATTCCCGAAGAAGCTGCGCCAGAAAACGATATAAAAATTCACTGCTTTCATATAAGGCAAGACTTCCATTCCTTCTGTAATTTTCAAAGAACTGAAAATACAGCAGAATAGGGGAGCTGTTCAGGGGAAGGGTAAAGACGGAGCCAGCCTGTGTCTGACAGGTGTTCCAGAATGCTCTGGCGGCACTGCCATTAAAAATGCA
>SCPN01000003.1_pt1 | contig 38402 bp, 47 predicted proteins | sample 6106831 | NCBI WGS metagenome assembly SCPN01 (sample SAMN10720447, study PRJNA508395) | human gut metagenome | isolation source: Participant 1, 0 month | reverse complement strand
GTATCCGGATTTCACGTTTACGATATCGTTCATAACCTGCTTCTAATACGTCTCTTCAATATACTTCCATACTTCTTCCCTCCTTCTTATTTCACTTCCATGTCAGTTACATAAGGCAGCAATGCCAAGTGACGAGCTCTCTTCACAGCCTGCGCGATGACGACGTTGGAACTTCAAAGAAGTACCTGTAATACGACGACGCGGATTTTTCCTTGTTCATTCAAGAATTTCTTCAAGAATTCAGGATCTTTGTAGTCGATATACTTAATACCACTCTTTTGAAACGGCAGTATTTTTCTTCTTAACGTCTACTGACGGCGGAGTTAAATATCTGATTTCTTGATTGAACTTGTTGTGCCATGATTAACTCCTTTTGTTTGATTTAACTTCTTCTTTTGCAGCGTATTCAGCAGCATACTTATCCATCTTGAAAGTCAAGAAACGGATTACGCGTTCATCACGACGGAAATTAATTTCCAGCTTGTCAATTACAGTAGGATCTGCATTGAACTCAATCAGTTGATAAAACCTGTAGACTTTTCTGAATTGGGTAAGCTTCAATTCTTCAGTCCCCAGTTCTTCATTAATAATCTCAGCACCTTCAGCTTGAAGAACGCCTTTGAATTTTTCTACCGCTTCCTTCATCTGAACATCAGATAAAACGGGAGTTAAAATGAAAACGGTTTCGTATTGATTCATACTTCGTTTAATTAAATAAATAAATTATTTGATTTTAAATGCGGGTGCAAAGTTAGACATTTTATTTTGAACTACAAATAATTAATCTTTTTTTGTATCCGAAGATAGGATTTATCCGGGAAGAGACTTACCTTTGCAAAGTTGTTTAAACAATAATTCCATGATAGAGCAATTTAATTTCGACATTCGACTTATATTCGCCATCTTGAATGGCAAAGTTTCTGCGGCAATCAACCGGAAACTGTACCAACTTCCGTCAGAACGGACTGGAAATCAGTCCCGAACAATGGACAGTACTCATTTTCCTGTGGGAAAAAGACGGTGTGACGCAACAAGAGTTGTGTAATGCCACTTTTAAAGACAAACCCAGCATGACCCGCTTGATAGACAATATGGAACGGCAGCATCTCGTTGTGCGCATTTCCGACAAAAAAGATCGCCGTACCAATCTGATTCACCTGACTACAGACGGGAAAGAACTGGAAGAAAAAGCGTATCATTGCCGGACAGACCCTGAAAGAGGCTCTTCACGGTATCACTCTCGACGAATTGAGCATTGGACAGGAGGTACTGAAAAAGGTATTCTACAATACAAAAGATTAGGTAGAAGAACTTCTTCAAATCATAAAATCCACTAAACCGTGCATTTATAATGGAATTTTTATCCAAATAATTTCGCCCGTTAAAGAATTATGCTTTAATTTGTGACTGGAATATTATAATCTATTAAAATACACGCATGAAAGGTTTATTAAAGAACTTAGGATTGATATTAATCTTGGCCGAGTAGTCATCCTGTTGGTTGTTCCTTTACAGGAAATGTAAACAACAACGCCATCCTGGGTACTTCAGTAGTACTTGTAGTACTGGGACTCATTTCTTATATTGTTAATAATAAGAAGATCGCTGATTAATTTCAAAATCAATAAAAATCCCGGAAACGTTTCCTGGATTTTTATTTGTAGTCATCTCAAATGCGATTATTAAGATTCAACTTCCGGGGTAATCAGCTTATAGCCTTTTCCGTGGATATTGATAATCTCGATTGAATCATCTTCTTTCAGATGCTTACGCAATTTCGTGATATACACGTCCATACTACGGGCATTGAAATAGTTATCGTCAATCCAGATTGTTTTCAGAGCGAAGTCACGTTGCAAAATCTCATTTGCATGTGCGCACAAAGCAATCCGAGCAGTTCAGACTCTTTGGTAGTCAGCTTAGTCTGTTTGCCTTCTGACGACAGAATTTGTTTCTGTGTATCGAAAGTAAACTTACCAATCTTATAGATATTGCTTTCTTTGTTCTTCTTTCCACGAACACGTCTCAAGATTGCTTCAATTCTGAACGTCAATTCTTCCATACTAAACGGTTTGGTGATATAATCATCCGCACCGATTTTAAAGCCTTCCAGGATATCTTCTTTCAGCGTTTTGGCCGTCAGGAAGATAATAGGAATTTCAGCATTTGCTGCACGGACATCCTGTGCCAGTGTGAAGCCGTCTTTTTTAGGCATCATTACGTCAAACACGCACAAGTCATATTTATTCTTCAAGAAAGCCTTATAACCGGCTTCTCCATCAGGATATAACTCAGCAGAATAACCTTTTGCCTGTAGATATTCTCTTAAAAGCATGCCAAGATTTTCGTCATCCTCGCATAATAAAATACGCAGTTTCTCGTCCATATCAATTATTTTTTAATAAAGGTAATGCAATAATAAATTTAGTTCCCACGTTCAGGTCGCTTTCCGCCCGGATGGTTCCCTTATGATCCAATATAATTTTTCTCACATAAGCCAATCCCAGTCCAAAGCCCTTCACATCGTGCAGATTACCCGTATGTACACGATAGAACTTTTCAAATATCTTTTTTAGGTTCTCCTTTTTGATACCGATACCGTTATCCTGTATCGAAATCATCAGTTTACCCGACTCATTCCACGTTCTCACTTTCAGTTCCAGATCCTCTTCCGGTTTCTTATATTTCACCGCGTTATCCATCAGATTAAAGATTACATTCGTGATATGCATCTCATCTGCAAATATAACAGGATCGGTGGCCTCAAGGTTCGATGTTATCTTACCATTATACCGTTCCACTTTCAGCGCAAAGGTATTGACAACTCCTGAAATTAATTCATTCGCATCAATCTCCTTCATCTTCAAAGTTGCCTTCTGACGTTCGAACATCGACATCTGGAGCACCTTTTCCACCTGGAAGCGCAAGCGCTTGGTTTCATCATTTATCACTCCCGATATATGCTGGAACATCTGCGGTGATTTTCCTACCGCGGGATCTTTCAACATCTGGGCTGCTAATGAAATGGTAGATATCGGTGTTTTAAATTCGTGCGTCATATTATTGATAAAGTCATTCTTCATTTCCGTCAGTTTCTTTTGCCGGAATACGATATAAATCGTAAAGATGAATGTCACTAACAATACCAGTGTAAATATCAACGACGGAATCATGAAACTAATTGAGTCAAAGATATAATCTTTCTTACCAGGAAAGTGCACTTTCAAGATGCTCATTTTTGGCAGGCGGGTCATTCTTGAACAATGCCTGCTGATAAGCGTCTTCACTTCCCTTTGCCTCATAATCCGCACAACGATAGACTTCCTACCGTCTTTGTCGATCACTGTAAAGTGATAAGGCAAATCTATACTATTATTATATAAGCTCGATTTCAGATAGTCATCCAATTCTTTAAACCGTACTCTGTCTCCAATCGATTTGTCACTTCCCGATAAATCATCTGCCGGGCCACTTCATCGAGTAATGCCCGTTGATACATATACCGATTCTTGATGGCTTCCACTAATGAACGCGAAGTTTCCGGAATGGTCTTTGTCCCCCTGTAAGGAGAAATCATAGCCTTCGGAAGCTCGGAGGGCTTAGTGGTCATCACTTTCAGCTCAAAATCCGAATATACTTTTCCATCCTTAGACTTCACTGTAAACCGCTGCGTTTGCTGAATCAAGTTGTCTTGTTGTATGGAAGCATTATTCGCAATCAGTGCTTTTCTTTCCGCTTCTGAAATATCTTCGATCAACCAACGTCTGGTCTCTGCATATTCCACATCCTTGGAAACCTGATCCAGGCTATTGCGTACAGCCGAATCAAACTGTTCCTTACGGGTTTTCATCATTTCCTCGATATAACTTACCTGCAAATACAGCAAGCTAAGGAAGGAAAGCCCCATTACAATACCTAATATCCAAATTGTTGACTTCTTCATAGCAACAAAATTAACACTCCCTAATTAACACTCCTAATGCATTAACTTGATTTAACCGGAACTTCCCGGAAATTAACCGTAAGGAGCTATTTAGGTTGTATTCTGATTACTACAACAACAAAACCCCTCCTTTGGTTTGCAAATTTAATAAAAAATTAAATCTTTTCCTTGCGTTTTTCTATCTTTATTAATCATAGTTAAACAAAAACTGTCCCCTTTTACTTAAAAAAGGGAACAGTTTTAACGTTTAAGTTGATAGTTTATAACCAACAGATAGTAAATAGCGAATTTTCAATCAACTATCACATATCATTTATCAACTATCATTTATCTTTATTCTTCTACTTGCTTAGCCTCAAAGTCTTTCATCAACTTATCCTGAACATCTGCCGGAACAAGCTCATAACTAGAGAACTTCATAATAAACGAAGCACGTCCGCCGGTGAGTGAGCTAAGAGCTGTAGAGTAGGACGACATTTCTTTCAAAGGAACTTTAGCAACCAGTTTCTCAAAACCTTTTTCGCTACTCATACCCATAATCATGGCACGACGTCCCTGCAGATCTCCCATCACATCTCCCATCCTATCAGACGGAACGAACACTTCTACATCATAAATCGGTTCCAGAATTTTCGGACCGGCATTCTTGAAGGCTTCACTAAAGGCGTTACGTCCGGCAAGCATAAAGGAGATTTCATTCGAATCTACTGGGTGCATCTTACCATCGTAAACAATAACGCGCACGTCACGAGCATACGATCCCGTCAACGGTCCTTGCTCCATACGAGACATGATACCTTTCATAATAGCAGGCAAGAAGCGGGCATCGATAGAACCACCGACGATACTGTTAACAAACACCAGTTTACCACCCCATTCCAATGGTATCTCTTCCGTACCTCTCACGGTAATCTTAAATTCCTGTCCATTGAACTTATACGTTTCAGGCACAGGCATACCTTCTTTATAAGGTTCTACGATCAGGTGAACTTCACCAAACTGGCCGGCACCACCGGACTGTTTCTTATGACGATAGTCGGCACGGGCAGCCTTTGTAATCGTTTCACGATACGGAATCTTCGGTTCTTCATATTTTACCTGAAGTTTTTCGTTGTTTTCCAAACGCCATTTCAAGGTACGAAGATGGAATTCTCCTGTCCGTGTACCAAAGTCTGTTTCAGTTCTTTTGATTGCTCAATCACCCAGGTAGGATCTTCTTCGCGCATACGGTTCAGGATACTCATCATCTTTTCCACATCCGCTTCATTCACCGGCTTAATGGCACGGGTATATTTAGAGTTCGGATATTTGATAAAATTGAATTTATAGTCGCAATCCTTACCGTTCAGCGTATTACCGGTTTTCACGTCTTTCAGTTTCACGGCAGCACCGATATCACCGGCCTGCAATTCTTCCACCTTGACACGGTTACCACCGGCTACCACATAGATTTGCGCGATACGTTCCTTCGAACCACGGTCGGCATTCAGCAAATCGTCTCCCTCATGAACTTTACCGCTCATCACTTTGAAATAGGAAACTTCACCGATATGCGGTTCCACACTTGTCTTGAAGAAATAAAGAGATTCCGGTCCATTGGAGTCCGGAGCCACTTCTTTACCTTCCGTATTCTGTACCTTCGGCATTTCAGATACAAAAGGAACAACGTTACCCAAGAATTCCATCAAGCGACGAACGCCCATATCTTTACCTCCACAGACGCAAAATACAGGGAACATACCTCTGGCGATCAATCCCTTACGGATGCCTTCACGCATTTCGTCTTCTGACAGGGAATCTTGCTCAAAGAATTTCTCCATCAGATTTTCATCATTCTCGGCAGCAGCTTCGACCAATGCTTTGTGCATTTCCATAGCCTTATCCATTTCTTCTGCCGGAATATCTTCGATTGTCGGAGCCCCTCCTTCGGGTTTCCATGAGTATTTCTTCATCAACAATACGTCGATCAACGCATTAAAGCCCGGACCGGTAGCTATCGGATATTGGATGGGAACAACCTTAGAGCCGTATGCCTCTTTCAGCTGTTCGAGGATATTATCATAATCGCATTTTTCATTATCAAGCTGGTTGACTAGAAAAATAACAGGTTTATTCGGCTTTTCTGTATAACGGAAGTGATTTTGTGTACCGACTTCGACGCCGTATTGGCCATTAAGAAGGATAATTGCTGTGTCGGTCACATTTAGTGCAGTCACTGTGCTGCCTACGAAGTCGTCCGATCCCGGACAGTCAATAATATTAAGTTTTTTGTTATTCCATTCTACATGGAGAACGGTGGAGAAAACGGAGTAACCATACTCTTGTTCAACAGGAAAATAATCGCTAACTGTGTTTTTTGCGGCAACAGATCCGCGACGTTTTATAACACCACTCTCGAAAAGCATCGCTTCCACGAGAGTGGTTTTCCCAGAGCCAGAACTTCCCAACAAGGCAATGTTCTTGATTTCATTAGTCTGATATACTTTCATAATATATAAGATTTTAGTAATTACTCAGTATGTTTCTCACATACCATTAATTTTGTGATGCGCAAATTAGGGATTAATTGGGGGAAAAGCAACACTTATGACGGTGTTACTAAACAATGTTATGTAACACATCTTTAACATAAACATTTTTTGCTCGCTCATAATTTAATTTCTATACGAACCGCCATTCAATAGTATATATGCATATAATATTTAGACTGCACAAACGGATTGTCCAACACCCGGGTCTCAGGCATACCGACACCCGGGTGTTGATAGTGCTGACACCCGGGTGTCAATACCAATGAGACCCGGGTGTCAGACAACTTATCTATGCAACGCCTCATAAGAATGATTTCAGTCAATAAGATTTTTTGTTATATCTGATAATAATCTTACTTTTACAGCCACTAAACTCAAACGGCACAACTATGGCAGGTATCTATCTTCATATTCCTTTTTGTAAAACACGGTGCATCTACTGCGATTTCTACTCGACCACCCGTAGCGAGCTCAAAACCCGTTATGTACGAGCACTTTGCCGGGAGTTAGCCATGCGGAAAGACTACCTGAAAGGAGAAGATATAGAAACCGTTTATTTCGGTGGCGGAACCCCGTCTCAATTGGAAAAAGAAGATTTCGAACAGATATTTGATACGATCCGGACACATTACGGATTAAGCCATTGCCAGGAAATCACATTGGAAGCCAATCCCGACGACCTGACAAGTGAATATCTGAAAATGCTTTCTTCGCTCCCTTTCAATCGTATCAGCATGGGAATACAGACTTTTGACGATCCCACTCTCAAACTATTGAAACGCCGTCACAATGCCCATACAGCTATCGAAGCTGTTCACAGATGTCGGGAAGCCGGTTTTCAAAATATAAGCATTGATCTTATCTACGGATTACCGGGAGAAAACAAGGAACGATGGGAAAACGATCTTCGTCAGGCTATCAGTCTGAACGTGGAACATATTTCCGCTTATCATCTGATTTACGAGGAAGATACACCTATATATAATATGTTAAAACAACATCAGATATCGGAGGTGGACGAAGATTCCAGTTTAGATTTTTTCACGTTACTGATAGAGCATCTGCAGAAAGCGGGATTTGAACATTATGAAATTTCGAATTTCTGCCGTCCGGGCAAGTACTCTCGTCACAACAGTTCCTACTGGAAAGGAATACCTTATCTGGGGTGCGGACCGTCGGCACATTCCTTTGACGGGATGACACGGGAATGGAATGTTTCTTCCATCGATACATATATAAAAGGTATAGAGGAAAACAGCCGTGCTTTCGAAATAGAGTATCTGGATCAGACGACCCGCTACAATGAATTTATTATCACTACCATACGTACTGTATGGGGAACACCTATAGAAAAGCTGAAACAGATGTTCGGCAATGAGATGTGGGAGTATTGCCAGAGAATGGCTGCGCCTTATCTGAAAAATGGGAAACTGGAAGAACACGATGGAGCCTTACGCTTGACTCGTGAAGGTATTTTCATCTCCGACAGTATAATGAGTGATTTACTTTGGGTAGATTAACAAAACAAACAGCAAGCCGATGACCGAATCAGAAGTTAGAAAGTTATTGCGGCAAATGAAAGAACTGGATTCGCAAACTGCTTTCCGGGACTTTTACAACATGACTTACGATCGCCTCTTCCGCATAGCCTACTACTATGTGAAGCAGGAAGAATGGTCGCAGGAAATCGTTCTCGACGTATTTCTGAAACTATGGAAACAGCGTAGCAATTTACTTGATGTGAGAAACATTGAAGATTATTGTTTCATTCTCGTCAAGAATGCTTCGCTCAATTATCTGGAAAAAGAATCAAAACACACTTACATTCATCCCGATTCTCTGCCGGAGCCACAGGAACAGAGCTATTCACCGGAAGAATCACTCATTAGTGAAGAATTATTTGCTCTTTACGTAAAGGCACTCGACCGGCTTCCGGAACGTTGTAGGGAAGTATTCATTCGCATCCGCGAAGAAAAACAAAGTTATACACAAGTAGCGGAAGAATTAGGTATCAGCATGAATACAGTGGACGCACAACTTCAGAAAGCAATCACACGACTCAAAGAAATAATTAGCCGGGCAGAAATAGATTAACAATTATTTAGAAAAAGAGCGTAGGGAGTTTCTGTCACCCTCCGGTCTTTATCAACAAATAAATCAATCACTAAAAAAGACAGAAAAATGAAAAAGCTAAATGACGCAAACATTGGAATCCTTGTTCTTCTATCAACTTGCCTGTGCCTGTTCTCATGCAACAATGACAACGACAATTTGCCCAAAGACTATGCAGGATTCGAACATTCGAAGGAAACTGTAGAATGTGAAGGAAACAAATCAGAGTGTGAATTGGAAATTAAAATTGTGGCGATGGAGAAAGCGAAAGAAGACCGGACGGTAGTACTTGCCGCACCTCCTCCGGTAACAGGGCAAGCAGCAGTCATACAACTGACGGAAAAGAAAGTAATCATCAAAGCGGGTAAGAAGTCGGCTACGACTATCATTAAAATCTATCCCAAACAGATGGTATTGAATAAACAGAATGTCACTTTATCCTGCACTCCCCAATGGAAAGAAGGAGGAATCAGCAAACTGACCATTCTGTTGAAACGAAAATAATGGATCAAGAGTAATACAGAAAAAATATGAAACACACCGATACGGAATTAGAAGAAATACTGAATCAGCTCATTGCTTCCACGCGTTCACCGCGAGGGCGTTTTTCAGCAGCAGCCAGTTACCCGGAACTAGAAAAAAGACTGAAGTCGCATACCCGGCATCTGACTTTGATACGCACCTTCTCGGCAGCAGCGGCAGTAGCTCTACTTTGCCTATCGGTATGGACAGCTTATTTATATATGCAACCTGCTGCAATACAAACGATTTCCACTCTGGCAGAGACACGTACTGTCCGCCTCCCTGATGGTAGTTCCGTCATGCTCAACCATTATTCTTCGCTTTCTTATCCGGAAAAGTTCCAATCGGACAAACGGGAAGTGGAGCTAAATGGAGAAGCCTATTTTGAAGTAAGCAAGGACCCAAAGCATCCGTTTATCGTGCAGACTGAAACGATTGACGTTCAGGTGCTGGGAACCCATTTCAATGTAGATGCATATCATGACAATCTGGATGTAAAGACAACGTTATTGTCCGGCTCGGTAGCAGTCAGCAATAAAAGTAAATCTGTTCGTATGGTTTTGAAGCCTAACGAGATTGCTATATATAATAAGGTAGAAGAAAAACTCACCCGCAAGGTTTTAGAGAATGCAGAAGATGAAATTTCCTGGCGACAAGGAGAGTTTATATTCGACGACCTGCCTTTACAGGAGATTGCCCGCGAACTGTCCAACTCATTCGGAGCGACGATCCAGATAGCCGATACAACTTTGCAAAATTACCGGATCACAGCACGATTCCGCGATGGAGAAGATCTGGCAACTATTTTATCTGTATTACATAATGCCGGTTATTTCAACTACTCACAAAACAATAAACAGATTATTATCACTGCTAAACCAGACTAAGATGAATATAATATTCCAAGGTCGCTTCCCTGTCAGAACCATTGTTCTGATAGGGGTGGCACTCCTTATCACTACTCAAATATATGCACAAAATGCGGAAGCCCGGCTTTCGCTGACACTACGAAACGCCACACTAAAAGAATTCGTCAAGCGGATTGAAAACTCAACCGGATATTCTTTTATCTATGGCGAGGAAATTATCATCAAACATAAAATCAATTTGCAGGTAAAGGATAAGCCATTGCGTGAAATACTTGACCTCGTATTCAAGAATGAGCAGATCAGTTATCAGTTCACCGGCCGCCATATTCTACTGCAAAAGAAAAAAGAATCAAAAACCGTAGGCCGTAAGTTCACTATCAGCGGATATGTCACGGATGGAACGTCTTCCGAGACGTTGATTGGAACCAATATCATTGAGAGTCATCAGAATCAAGGAACAACCACCAATCCTTACGGTTTTTACAGCATCACTTTGCCCGAAGGAGAAACCGAACTGCGTTTCTCCTATCTGGGTTATACCACAGAAGCGCATCATTTTACGCTCTCACAAGATACATTGCTGAATATCCGCATGCAGGGAAACACGCAGTTGCAGGAGGTAGTGATCGTTTCCGATAAAACTGAAACGGGCACCATAGCTACCCAGATGGGCTCTATCGAAATTCCGATGACACAGATTAAAAATACGCCGAGCATACTGGGAGAAGCAGATGTCATGAAAGCCATCCAGCTGATGCCTGGCGTACAGGCAGGAGTAGACGGTTCAGCCGGACTGTATATACGCGGCGGCAGTCCGGACCAGAATCTTATTCTACTGGATGGAACTCCTGTATACAACGTAGACCACATGTTCGGATTCTTTTCGGTTTTTACTCCGGAGGCCGTCAAAAAGGTAACACTATTCAAAAGCTCCTTTCCGGCACGTTTCGGCGGACGTCTTTCTTCCGTCATTGATGTCCGCACCAATGACGGAGACATGCAGAAATACCACGGTACGCTTAGTATCGGATTACTAACCAGCAAAATCAATCTGGAAGGCCCGATTGTAAAAGGAAAAACCTCTTTCAACATTTCCGCCAGACGTTCGTATGTCGATCTCATCGCCAAGCCATTTATGCCGAATGATGAAGAATATGGTTATTACTTTTATGACATCAATGCCAAAATCAATCATAAATTCTCCGACCGGAGCCGTATCTATCTAAGCGTTTACAATGGAAAAGATCATTTTGCCGCCAATTATGATGGAGATACCGACTCCAAGGATGGAAGCACAATGAATTGGGGAAATACCATTGTTTCCGCCAGATGGAACTATATATTCAACAACCGTCTGTTCAGCAACACAACCGTCTCTTACAACAACTATTTATTCGACGTCAACTCATACAATAACAATAAATATGCTAACAGCATGGGAGCTTCGATAATCAACCGATATTCAGCCGATTATCGTTCGGGAATCAATGACTGGAGCTATCAGATCGATTTCGATTATAACCCGTCTCCCGCACACCACATTAAATTTGGTACAGGATATATCTATCATCGGTTCCGTCCGGAGGTCATGACATCCAAAATCTCCGAGAAAACAGGAGACAAAGTAGATCGCGACACCACTTACCACAGCATCGCCAACAGCCGGATTTACGGGCATGAGCTATCGGCTTATCTGGAAGACAACATCAAGGTGAATGACCGTCTGCGTCTGAATCTCGGATTACACTTCTCCTTGTTTCAGGTACAGAAGCAGAGTTATTCTTCTTTGCAGCCACGAGTTTCCGCCCGTTATCAACTAGGGAAAGACGTAACTCTGAAAGCCTCTTATACACAAATGAGCCAATACGTACATCTGTTATCATCCATGCCAATCGCAATGCCTACGGACTTATGGGTTCCCGTGACTAAAAAAATCAAACCGATGCGCTCTCACCAATATTCATTAGGCGGATACTATACGGGAATCGAGGGATGGGAATTCTCGGTAGAAGGCTATTATAAAGATATGTATAATGTATTGGAGTATAAGGAAGGAGTCAGCTTCTTCGGTTCTTCTGCCGGTTGGGAAAATAAAGTGGAAATGGGCAAGGGACGTTCGGCAGGTATTGAGTTTATGGCACAGAAGACACTTGGAAGAACGACGGGATGGCTGTCCTACACTTTGTCCAAAAGTGATCGTCAGTTTGCTAAAGGCGGTATCAACAACGGTGAACGGTTTCCATATAAATATGACCGAAGACACAATATCAACCTGACAATCAACCATAAGTTCAACGAACGTATCGACATCGGTGCTTCCTGGGTGTTCTATACAGGCGGAACAAGTACAATCCCTGAAGAGAAAACCGCTGTCATCCGTCCTAGCGACAGCACAAACAACGGATTTGGAGGAGGATATGGATATGGAGATTATTTTGATTCAGGCATAACTTCACCCACCATCGGAGAAGCTTCGTATGTGGAGCATCGTAATAATTACCGGTTACCAGCCAGTCACCGGTTGAATGTGGGAGTCAATTTCAACAAAAAGACCAAACATGGTATGCGTACCTGGAATATCAGTCTGTATAATGCATATAATGCGATGAATCCTACCTTCGTATATCGCAGCACCAGCAAAAACGATCCCTACAAACCGATTATCAAGAAGTATACTATACTTCCATTAATTCCATCATTCACTTACACTTATAAATTCTAAACTCATTATGAGAACTCGTATATATTATCCATTTATCCAGTTTATAGCATTACTGACAACAGTATCTTGCGAAAACGAACTCCCGTTTAGTGTAAAGGACAATCCCCCCAAACTAGTGATGAACGCACTAATCAACGCAGATAGTCTGACCAATGTTCTTTACCTCAATTTCACGGGAAGAGGATACGCCACTCATGCAGAAAAAGCCACCGTGGAAGTACGTGTTAACGGACAGTTGTCAGAAAGTTTACGTCCGCTCCCACCCCAGGCGGAAGGAGATATGCAATGCCGCTTCAACATTTCCGGCAAGTTCTCTCCCGGAGATGTAGTACGTATCGACGCTCTCACTGACGACGGGCAGTATCACGCATGGGCTGAAGTTACCGTTCCACAGCGTCCCAACGAAATAACTGATATCGATACGGTCACTGTTCCACTGACACAGTATTATTATACACAGAATTACCTCCGATATAAAATCAACATCAAAGATCGCCCCAACGAAAATAATTTCTATCGACTTATCATGGATAAGCAAATGACAGTGAAAGACTATAATAATGAAATAGGCGAATATGTCACTCAAACCACACACCGTTATCATTTTATATCTCGCGAAGATGTTGTGTTGACGGACGGACAGCCTACCAACAGCGATGACGAAGATAATGGCATGTTCGACACTGTAAAGAATATATATGGGGTGTTTGACGACTCACGATTCAAAAATACATCTTATACCATGACAGTTTACAACCAGACAAATGTTGAGGGGCTTTCCAAATATGGAACGAATGTAAAGATGGATATTATTGTGCGTCTGTTAAGCATTACAGAAACCGAATATTACTATCTGAAAGCACTCAACCTGGCAGATTCCGACGCTTATGATGAGACAATAAACGAACCAATCAAATATCCCGGCAATGTGCACGGAGGGGTCGGGATTGTCGGGATCAGTACGGAGACAAGCAAAATCATTCATATAGAAAAGCCATGGATATGAAAACTCATCACCTACTATTTATACTCATCGCATTACCGCTGTTCTGTTCCTGCCGAAGCAGCCGGAGTATGTTAAGGGAGATACAAGCCTTAAAATCCAGCTTGTATTACGAGCTCACTTCTCCTATCTATCAGGAGAAAGCAGATCAAACCGTATATCTGGACTTCATCGACTACTCCAACATGGATTATTACACCAGCGTGAAACGAAAAAAGTCTGCATATATTCCGCTACTGCTATATAACTATGAGGGTGAGCTTTTCCATCTTCGGTTAGGAGAGTCTTCTCTCACCCAACTCTATCGGGAATTTCTGACGGAGGCACTGCTTACCGAATGTAACAGTAGCACCTGCTGTCATCTGATAGATAATCAGAAAGGAAAAATGATTCCCGATTCCGCCTATCGGCTGGAAGTAAAAATCAGAAAGAATGAGACGTGTGCCAGAATCAAACTCAACCAGTCAAGTATCCCTTGGTTTGAGGGAGAAATGTTGGAGGTTGTCAATAACAAAATTCGCCCGGCAGCTTCCAGTCTTGCCATTTCTATCCGCCTCACTCAAAAGGAAGATTGCCTGCTTGATAAAACTTACTCTACAGAATATCAGCAAACTACCAAAGCGCAAAGATTCGAAGATTCACCGTCCGCCAATGCCGCTTGCCTGGATGATATGACCGAATGTTTGTCAATGGCTACGAAAGAAATCGTGGAGGAGATTAGTCGGGATATACATTTAATACTATCTTTGCAGCCAAAAAGCAGACACTAACTATGTTTATCATTATTGGAATTATGCTGACAGGCATGCTTCTTGGCTACTTGTTGCGCAGTAAAAGACTATCATGGATACACAGGATAATTACTCTTCTTATATGGATTCTCCTCTTTCTTCTCGGAATAGATGTAGGAGGTAACGAATCTATTATCAAAGGTTTGCATACTCTCGGACTGGAAGCTATTATCATCACGGTAGCTGCCGTTGCAGGAAGTACGTTATGCGCCTGGGGATTATGGTACCTATTATATAAATGGAATGGAGGAAAGGAGACAAAAGCATGAAAGGTAGTTTGATTATCGTCTCTTTCTTCATTATCGGTACTCTTTGTGGAGTTTATCATCTTATTCCATACGACTTCACCGACAGCAAGCTCAGTTACTATGCCCTCTGCGGACTCATGTTCTGCGTAGGCATCAGTATCGGCAACGATCCGAATACTTTGAAGAGTTTTCGCTCCCTGAATCCGCGGCTTGTATTCCTTCCCATCATGACGATCATTGGCACATTAGCAGGTTGCGCCGTAGCAGGAGCCTTTATGAGCCAACGAGGTCCTTTAGACTGTATGGCAGTCGGAGCCGGATTTGGCTATTATTCACTTTCCAGCATTTTCATTACCGAATACAAAGGTCCCGAATTGGGAACTATTGCGTTACTTTCCAATATCATGCGTGAAATCATCGCTTTGCTGTGTGCGCCATTATTAGTGAAGTATTTCGGAAAGCTAGCCCCTATTTCTGTTGGTGGAGCCACTACAATGGATACCACTCTTCCTATTATTACCCGATATTCGGGAAAAGAATTTGTAATCATTTCCATTTTCCATGGTTTTGTTGTTGATTTCAGTGTTCCTTTCCTAGTCACGTTCCTTTGCTCAATATCATTTTAATAGGAATAAATCCTAAAAAGCAGATTATTTCCACTATCGTTTTCGCACACGTATTACAAATATGTTTCATAAAGAACCGTTTTTGTATCAAAAAGCATATCATCTCTTGACTTACATCAAGAAATGAGGCTAAATAGAATCTTTTCCTTTTCTTTATTTTTATGCTATAAAACATATTCTTATATTTGCATAGGTAAAAAGAAAAAACTAAGCGCTTAGACTAATTTTCAATAGGTATTAGATTTGTTTTTAGGAATAGTTTTTAGGTATAACAATTAAAAAAGTAGGTATTATGAAACGTTTAGGATTAACATTAGTGGCAGCGCTCTGCCTTGCTGCTACAACATTTGCAGCCGGAAATCAACCTACAACTGCAAAATGGGAAGGTAACATCAATGTTAGTAAATTAGGTAAATATTTGAACTTGAATTCAGTTCAGAGTGAAGAAGTAGCCAATATTTGCGATTATTTCTCCACACAGATGTCAAGAGCCACAACAGCGAAGAAAGATAAAGAAGCAAAATTGCGCAACGCTGTTTATGGTAACTTGAAACTGATGAGAAAGACTCTTAGTGCTGAACAGTACGCCAAGTATGCCGCATTGATGAACATCACTTTACAGAATAAAGGTATTGAACTGAATAAGTAAAATGATTAATATGTAAAAGAGAGAGAGGGTGGAAGCCGGTTGGCTTCCACTTTTTTTATACTGTTATTTAATAGTCACCATCGTAGCCCCAAACCCATATTCTTGGAAAGAAGCATCCTGATAACGGCAATTATTATATTTCCGTTTCAATTCATCAATGACAGCCTTTCGAAGTACCCCATCTCCCTTGCCGTGAATAAAGACAATCTTCTGTTCACGCTTATTCTTATAAGTTTCCATCACTTCGCGAAACTTATCCAATTGATAATTCAGTATTTCAGCATTGCCCATCCCTTGAGTATCATCCAGCAAAGAATCGATATGAAGATCTATTTCAATAATTCCGCTCTTTCCACCATGAGTAGTATGGCTTGGTTTCACAATAGGTTGTGACTTCGGTTTATCTACAGACTTCTTCTGCAACAAAGCCTTTTGAATCTCCTCCGCCGAAACATATACTTGTTTGGCAGGCATATCATCTTTCACAATGTCATAAATCAAAGCCGGTTCTTCAAAGAAATCAGAATCGCTAAAGGTATGAAGTTTATAGAACTTCACGGTATCGATCCGTATCTCCACACTAACAGCAGGTTTGATAGCCGCAGGCTTACCGTCCTTGAAAGCGATCAACTGAACAGCCACCCGCTCCATATCATTCAATACATCTTTGGTGAACTCTTCCAACAGCAATTTTGTATTAGGCTCCACCAAACCATGCGAACGGTTCTTCCATGCTTTTCCTTCTGCACTCAAATAAGTGTAATACAAATAATAATTGCTATCATTTACCAGATAAGTTTCAAAAGGAGTAGTCATCATCGCTTTTGCGTCTTCGGGCACATAAGCCAGAAATACATTCAAAGTATCTCCTCCACGCACCTCCGGCTGACGTTGAATAACAGGCATCTCCGGTTTTACCGGTTTAACAGGTTCTTCCGGTTTCGACGCAGACGAACCGGGTTTACGCCTCATATTATAGTCATCTGTTTCAATCACGACACACTCGCGTATCGGCATTGGAATATCAAACCCATCTGCATCTTCCACCAACACAAAATCCTTTCCCTGGAATCCAGTTACGATTCCACCGCCTACCTCACTAAGAAAGCGTACTTTATCTCCTATTTTCATTATTGTATATCCAATTAAAATTCAAACTCAAAAAAACGAGTAACAAAGATAGAGATTTCTATGAAATTAAATGGAGATTCGGTTCTAAAAACAAACCGTCTGCCTTTATTCCTCTTTTTATTGTAACTTTGCATACGAAATATCAAACAGATGATCTAAAATTTACCATTAACGACGAAACCGATGAAAGAACTTATTAAAGTCATTGCTTTTGATGCAGACGATACCTTGTGGAGCAATGAACCTTTTTTCCAGGAAATAGAGAAACAATATACAGACCTATTAAAGCCTTATGGCACTTCTGAAGATATTTCAGCCGCTTTATTTCAAACAGAAATGAATAATCTGAAATATCTCGGATATGGAGCCAAAGCTTTCACCATTTCTATGGTAGAGACAGCTTTGCATGTGAGTGGACAAAAGATTTCAGGAACAGACATCCAACATATTATTGAATTAGGCAAATCATTACTGAAAATGCCTATTGAACTATTGCCGGGAGTAAAAGAAACGCTTAAAGTGTTGAAAGAGAAGGGTAAATACAAATTAGTAGTTGCCACTAAAGGAGACTTACTCGATCAGGAGAATAAGCTGGAACGTTCCGGATTAGCCTCTTATTTCGATCACATTGAAGTGATGTCCGATAAAACAGAGAAAGAATATCAACGAATGTTGAATATCTTACAGATTGCTCCTTCCGAATTTGTCATGATTGGCAATTCTCTGAAATCGGACATTCAACCTGTTCTATCGCTGGGAGGATATGGCATACATATTCCTTTTGAAGTGATGTGGAAACATGAAGTAGTAGACACATTCACACATGACCATCTGAAACAGGTGAAAAGATTTGATGAGTTGCTGCTTTTGTTTTAAATAAGTTCTGTTCTTTCTTCAGATAAGCTTCAAATCTGAAGAAAGAAATCAGTAAACAATGCCATCTTATTGAATTACAAATCCAACAGTTTCATCAATTCAGCAGCCCGACACGCTTCTATCGAATTACCGACAGAGAGTTTCTCCAAAATATTCTGCCGGTGTCGATTGACTGTATTCACACTAATATAAAGGGCAGCTGCAATTTCTTTACTAGATAGTCCTTTACGTATACAGCGAAGTATTTCCTTTTCGCGTTCGGATAGGATATTGCGATGTTCTTCCGAAAGAAAGAGCATTTCGACTTCTCCACGTTCCATATGGGTAATAGTGGGATATATCCCCTGCTCCGTTCGTTGATCTGCAGACAAGGTATAAAGACAAAAAATCAACCATACACTTCCGGAAGGAGTATTTTCCATAATCTGCACTAAATTATCAATATACTGATAGACTCCTTTCTCATTCATCATACGTATTCTGCATCTTCCCCGGTACTTCAACCGTTCTTCGGAAGACATCGAAAAGGTCTTCTGAAAAAACTGATACTCCAATAACCGCTTTTCTACCAAGTCTTCAGGATGAATACGCCGATAAATACAATCTTCATCCATAGAATCAATCACACTTAAAGCAGCTTCTTCGGGAGTCAACCCTAGAAAATGCGCCCAAGGATGAACGGCAATGTAACTTTTCCTATTCGAAAGATCTGAAATAACAGCACATCCACCATTAATCTCCGTCAATGAATGAATAAAGCGTTGATGTTGCTCTACAACTCCATTGTCCAATATTTCATCGGCTATCAGTTGTGTCGCATAAACTTCATCTATTTCCTTTTGTAATACGTCCATCTTATAAAATGGTTATTATTCAGTATTGTTGCACACGGAGGTATGACCTATCTTTGCACCACAAAGATAAAGATAATCAAATTAGAAATGATCATGAAACATTTAAAAATCAAAATCATGTCAATAGCCTTTATGGCAGTAGCAACTTCTTCTATGGCACAAAGTTTGAATAAGATGAACTGGCTGAACGAGCCTCAACAGTGGGAAATAAAAGATAGCAAAACCTTAGTGATGGATGTTCCTGCAAAAACAGACTTTTGGAGGATTTCTCATTATGGATTCACAGTGGACGACGGACCTTTCTATTATGCGACTTATGGTGGAGAATTTGAAGCCAAAGTAAAGATAACCGGCAACTATGTCACCACCTTTGACCAAATGGGATTAATGCTGCGCATCGACCATGAGAACTGGATAAAAGCAGGTGTGGAATACGTTGATGGCAAACAGAATGTAAGTGCCGTAGTTACACACCGAACCAGTGACTGGAGTGTAGTACAATTGCCGGATGCTCCCCGCTCTATATGGATAAAAGCAGTCCGTCGCCTGGATGCAGTAGGAATATTTTTCTCACGTGATGATAAAGAATATATTATGATGCGCACTTGTTGGTTACAAGATAATTGTCCTGTCATGGTAGGATTAATGGGAGCTTGTCCGGACGGGAAAGGGTTCACCGCTACATTCGAAGAATTTAAAGTGACTCCATTAGCCGATCAACGAAGACTGGAATGGGCAAAAAGGCAAATAAACAAATAAAAATCAGTCCTGATGCTATTTATTTAAATAAGGAGAAAGCTCTTTATAATATAAATGTGGTAGTATATCTTACTCTAAATGTTCCATTTTTAAGATGTTTTCTCCAACAGATTATGACTTTTCGTATAGAGTTCTTCAGAAATTTCCAAGTCATGACCTTTCGCATAAGACTCATTAGCAGATATAATACGCCCGGCGGAAAGTTTCAACATCCATCGGATATCTTCTGCCGCAACGAGATGCCATGTCGGACGCATTACATGAGTTCGCAGGATTTCACCATCACGAAGCGCTTTTTCCACTGTCTCAATCGTTGCTGACTTCAGACGCATTCCCACTGCCCATTTCACCATAGAATAATTCTGTGCCTGCATAGCTCCCATCCAGGACACGAGTTCCTTTGGTTGAGAGAAAAGAGGACTTAATAACTGTTGATTAAGTAAACGTATATTCGATATTTTCATTTTAATTTATTGCTATTTTTATCAATATAAAACCAATCATCACTTTGCCAGGTCCAATGCTCTCCATAATCATCCAGTTCCTTTCTTTTTCCGGTATAGGTCACTTTAGCCTTACCATCCTTGAAAGGACAAACGAAAGCAAACTGTGGTTTGATGATAACATTCCCCAATGTATCGGCAAACCCCATCAGCATCTCATCATTTATGATACGAAAAAGTCCTTCCTCTACATAATCCGGTCCATTATCAAAACTAAAGGCATAAAAAAGTTTTTCTCCTTTGTTATTGATAGTTGTCCATCCGGGTTTATGGGGTTCCATTACAAAACCGATATGCCGTATGGTATCACTTCCTCCATAATGATATTTACCAAAAGGAATCACCGTATCACCTTGTTCATTCAAATAACAGACAGAAGATCCTAATTCCGGATATTCAGTTGACATATAAGCAATAAGGATTGAATGATCCGACTGTTTTTGACCGTCCAAACAACCAGTCATAAAAATGCAAAACAATAAGGCATACAAAGATTTTAGTTTCATGAGCTTATTATTAGTATATTGCAAATATAAAATTTCTTTCCATACAAATCATTGTTAATGATAAAAAGAATAAATAAGAAGATACAGATATTGCCTCAACTCCTTAGCCAAGAGTCAAAACCAGTTGGAAGTCTCCGAATAAATCTCTACTTTTGTACTCCATAACAAAGAATAGATCAAGAAATGATGCTCTATAAACTCATCCCTCCTTCAGTAGTAACAGCAACTATCCAGTTGCCGGCTTCTAAAAGTATCAGTAATCGTGCATTAATCATCAATGCGCTGGGCAAAGGTATTTATCCTCCTGAAAACCTGTCCGATTGCGACGATACACAGGTGATGATAAAAGCTCTCACCGAAGGGAAAGAGACGATTGACATTATGGCTGCGGGCACTGCTATGCGTTTCCTTACCGCCTATTTAAGTGTGACTCCGGGGGAACGGACAATCACAGGAACAGCCCGTATGCAGCAACGCCCGATACAGATATTAGTCAATGCGCTCCGGGAATTAGGAGCTGAAATAGAGTATGTCCACCATGAAGGATATCCTCCCTTATGTATCAAAGGGGCAGAGTTGAAAGGAAATGAAATAACCTTGAAAGGAAATGTAAGTTCCCAATATATATCTGCTCTATTGATGATAGGTCCGGCACTCAAAGACGGTTTGACTTTGCATTTAAGCGGAGAGATTATTTCCCGCCCTTATATCAATCTTACATTGCAACTGATGCAGGACTTTGGAGCCAAAGCCGCATGGACTTCTCCCAATAGCATATCCGTTGCTCCACAACTCTATCAGAGCATTCCTTTCAAAGTGGAAAGTGACTGGAGCGCAGCTTCCTATTGGTATCAGATTGCCGCCTTATCTCCCAAAGCAGAAATTGAATTATTGGGGTTGTTTCCTAACAGTTATCAGGGAGATAGCCGGGGAGCAGAAGTTTTCTCACGCTTAGGTATAACTACCGAATTTACATCACAAGGTGTGAAACTAAAAAAAACAGGCAAAGCGCCGGAAAGACTGGAAGAAGACTTTGTCGACATTCCGGATTTGGCACAGACATTCGTTGTTACCTGTGCCTTGCTGAATATCCCTTTCCGTTTCACCGGATTACAAAGCCTGAAAATAAAAGAGACTGACCGTATTGCCGCCCTGCGAGCCGAGCTTAAAAAGCTGGGATATATGATCAAGGAAGAAAATGACAGTATATTAATGTGGAATGGCGAACGATGTGAACCGGAAGAAACTCCGGTGATTGAAACCTATGAAGACCATCGGATGGCAATGGCATTTGCACCGGCAATTATCCGCCATCCCAATTTACTTATTGCCGATCCGCAAGTCGTTACCAAATCATATCCCGGATACTGGGAAGATTTGAAACAGGCCGGATTTCAGGTTATAAACGAAGGCTAATTTTCATACGCTGTGGAAGATTTCAACAAATATACTTCCCACATCAACTACTCCCCTATTGTAGATTTTGTATTACAACAGGGGAAGCAGACCTATTATAAGAAAGGAGACTACTTTTCCCGCCGGAGAAGTATGCAAAACAATGGGGTTCGTCAGTTCCGGTTCTTTCCGGTACTGTTGCACCAACAGTGTAGGCGAAAACAGCATTGTAGGCTATACTTTCGATCATTCTTTTGTTGGCAACTATCCGGCTTTTCAGTTACAGGACAAATCAAATGTAGATATACAAGCCTTGTGTGACTGCTCGGTATACGTAATCAATTATCAGCAAATGGCAGACTTCTACGATACCAACGACGCTCACCAAAAATTGGGGCGTCGCATCGCAGAAACGTTATTGTGGGAAGTCTACGACCGGATGATTTCAATGTACAGCCTGACACCGGAAGAACGCTATCTTGAAATTATCAACCGTTGTCCCGACTTACTGAAACTGATAACTTTAAAAGAACTGGCTTCCTATCTTCTGATTCGTCCCGAAACATTAAGTCGTATCCGAAGAGAAGTCGTACAAAAATAAATTCTTGATTTCAATCAAGAGTTTATTTATTCCCTACCCTTACTTTTGCGGGCAAACAAAGTATATTGTATTTCATGAAAAAAATTATAATTATAGGTGCAACTTCCGGCATCGGTCGCGGATTGGCAGAAGTCTATTCTCAAGAAGATTATCTTATCGGCATTACCGGTCGCAGGGAAAATCTATTAGAAGAGGTATGCGCCCGGGACAAAGACAAACTATTCTATCAAGTGTGCGACATCACCGATACACAAGCTACCATTTCATCCCTCGAAACTCTCACTCAAAAAATGGGTGGAATGGATATATTGATTATCTGTGCCGGGACCGGAGAACTAAACCCCGAACTCTCCTACCAATTGGAAGAACCTACCTTACTAACGAACGTGATAGGATTCACCAACATCGCAGACTGGGGTTTCCGATATTTCGAACAGCAAAAAAGCGGGCATCTGGTTACTATTTCCTCTGTTGGAGGTACACGCGGCAGTGGCATCGCTCCCGCCTACAATGCGTCGAAAGCCTATCAAATCAACTATATGGAAGGATTACGACAAAAAGCAACTAAATCTCCTTATTCTATTTACACTACCGATATTCGTCCCGGATTTGTAGACACCGCTATGGCAAAAGGAGAAGGATTGTTCTGGGTTACTCCCGTTGATAAAGCTGTGAAACAAATTAAAAAGGCTATTTCTAAAAAGAAAAAAGTAGCTTTCATTTCCAAAAGATGGAGATATGTAACTATCCTGTTTCGTCTGTTGCCATCTGCTATTTATTGCCGGATGTAATGATAGATACTCCATAGCCAACACATATTTGTCTAAGTAAATCTAATGAAAAAAAACACCTGCCCCAACTGTTTATACAGATATTGGTATCTACCAAATTCTAGTTATGTATATAAGTCTGTACGGGAATCATATTAATGATAATAGCTAACTCACAAATAAACAGCTCTCTTACAATTGGAGGACACTTTTAGGGTTCAGTAATCAATGATGAAAAAATAAGTTCTTTCAGAACTTATTCCGTGCGTAAAACGTTGGATCAAAGCCTTAAATTCAAAAAGAGTCATCTTTAAGCGATCTTTTCTACTTGTTTTATACCCATTTTATATCTATTTCGTACCTGTTTGTGTTAGATGAAATAACAAGGATGATGAAATAAACAAGTAGTTTCATTTCAATATGAAGATAAAATACGGCTTTGGGTATTCTTAAAAAGAAAAATGAATGAGAATTTGATATTATTTTGAAAATACATGCTATGTATTAAAATATATTATATATTTGTGCCGTTAATTCTAATTTTATAAACCATCCTAGTTCTGAAAGAACTTATTAAAAGTAATTCCGGATTCTAGGAAAAACTCTAAATTCAATGCTATGTTAAAACAACTAAAGTCAGTTAGTATGTTGTTGTTCCTACTGACAATGTCAGTAGAAGCAGCTTATCCGGAAACTGGTGAAAGCACTCTAAAAGTTTCCGTTGTACAACAGGGTACTACTTGTAAGGGTGTAGTAAAAGATGCAGCAGGTGAAACCATCATCGGTGCATCCGTCGTAGCCAAAGGTACGACGAACGGTACAATCACCGGAATCAACGGTGACTTCTCTTTAAACAATGTAAAAACCGGAGATATTATTGTAGTCTCTTTGTTGGTTATCAGACTCAAGAAATCAAATTCACAGGACAATCATTGAATATCATCCTTAAAGACAATACACAAACATTGGATGAAGTTGTTGTGGTTGCTTTTGGCACACAAAAGAAAGTGAATGTAACAGGATCTGTATCTACGGTAGGAGCAAAAGAAATTTCGGCACGTCCCGTTAACTCTACCATAGAAGCTTTGCAAGGTATGGTTCCGGGGATGAATATCTCTACTGGTGATGGTGGTGGCTCCTTAGGTTCAGACAAAAAATTCAATATTCGTGGTGTTGGAACAATTGGAGCTGGTTCAAAGGTAGAACCATTGGTGCTCATTGACGGTATGGAGGGAGACATGAACGCTATCAATCCACAGGACATTGAGAATATTTCTGTACTGAAAGATGCAGCCGCTTCCTCCATTTATGGCTCGCGGGCACCAGGTGGAGTCATCCTGATTACAACAAAGAAAGGTAAGTCGGGAAAAACGGTAGTTAACTATAATAACAACTTCCGTTTTGTATCTCCCTTGAATATGCCTGAAATGGCAGATTCATACAATTTTGCTCTGGCAGTCAATGACCAGTTAACTAATGGTGGACAGACTCCCATGTATAGCGCCACCAAACTTCAACAAATTCTGGATTTTCAAGCAGGAAAAGCACACAATATATGTGGCCGACCGATGCGGGAAGATGGAATTCATTCGATGATCCCCAACGGCAAGACGTGATGCCTACCGGCAATACCGACTGGTTAAAAACGTTATTTGGTAATAGCTTTACCCACGAGCATTCATTGAGCGTAAATGGTGGAACGGATAAAATACAATATTATCTTTCTGCGAATTATCTGGACCAAGGAGGTCTCTTGAAGTTTGGAGATGATAACAAACAACGCTACTCCTTTACTGCAAAAATCAATGCGGACTTAACCAAATGGTTGAAAATAAGTTATAGTATGCGTTTTAACCGGACGGATTATGACGCTCCTTCATTTGCCGGAGGCGATATCAAAAGTAATGTATTCTATTTCGATGTATGTCGCTACTGGCCTGTCATTCCGGTAGTAGACCCAAACGGATTCTATACTGTCGAATCCAAGATTTACCAATTAACAGAAGGAGGCCGATATAAATCACAAAAAGACGTGATGGCACACCAGCTTGCTTTCATCGTGGAACCCATCAAAGACTGGAAAATTAACGTAGAATTGAACTACCGTTCCAACTATAATTTCAACCATACCGATTATCAAACCGTTTATGGTTATGATGTGAGTAAAAATCCCTACATTATTGCCAATCAAACTTCCAGCGTTACAGAATATGCTTATAAGAGCAATTTCTTCAATCCGAACATCTTTACCGAATACGGCAAATCATTAGAAAGCGGGCACAACTTTAAAGTGATGCTGGGTTTTCAGAGCGAACTATTCAAACAACGTGATATTACCGCTTCCCAAGACGGTATCATGTCGGAAGTGGCTACCTTAAACACCACGCAGACAAATGCACAAAACAGAGGAGGGTAATTCGAATGGGCTACAGCCGGCTTCTTCGGACGTGTTAATTACGACTACAAAGGACGTTATCTGGCTGAAGTAAATATGAGATATGACGGCACCTCACGTTTCCTTCGAGATAACCGCTGGAATCTGTTCCCATCATTCTCCTTAGGATGGAACATGGCCCGTGAAGCATTTTGAAGATCTGACCGATTTAATCAGCACATTCAAGATACGTGGTTCATGGGGTGAATTGGGCAACCAAAACACAGATAACTGGTATCCATTCTATCGAACTATTGATATTAACAAAGACCAATGGGGCAATTACGCACTAGGCAGTTGGCTGGTAAATGGCGTAAAACCAAATATTTCCAAAGAATCTGCGCTGGTATCTTCCTTACTGACATGGGAAAAGACGCAAACACTGGATTTAGGTTTCGACTTATCTATGCTCAACAATCGTTTGAATGTAACATTCGACTATTTCCAGCGTAAATCTAAAAACATGGTAGGCCCCGCCCCCGAACTACCCAACCTCTTAGGCATTGCCGTTCCCAAAGTAAACAACCTCGATATGACTTCCAAAGGTTGGGAAATACAGGTGAACTGGCGCGACCAGATACGCGACTTTAAGTATGGAGTTACCTTATCTTTGTCAGACAATCAAGTGGTTATTGATAAATACCCCAATCCGTCAAACACAATTTTAGATAAAGACAATAATAATACGTATTATGCAGGTGCTCACGTAGGTGATATATGGGGATTCCAAACAATCGGCATCGCAAAGACCGATCAAGAGATGAAAGATCATTTGGCCGGTATGCCCAATGGCGCACAGGATGTACTCGGTTCCGGCTGGGGAGCAGGTGACATCATGTATGCGGATTTGAACGGTGACGGCCAGATCAGCAGAGGTAACAAAACACTGGCTGATCATGGTGATTTGAAGAAAATAGGCAACAGTACACCACGCTACAACTTTGGTTTGAATCTGGATGCCGCCTGGAAAGGGTTCGACCTTAAATTATTTTTCCAAGGAACGATGAAACGTGATTATATGCCGGGGAGTGGTTCTACAATGTTCTGGGGAGCAGTAGGCTACTGGCAAACCAACTTTTTCAAACCTCATCTGGACTATTTCCGCGGAGAAGATACGACTAATCCGCTAGGAGCTAACCTGGGTGGTTATTATCCGCGTCCTCTCGAGAATGATAGAAACCGTAATCCACAGACCCGATATTTGCAAAATGCGGCTTACTGCCGTCTGAAAAACGTTACTTTAGGTTATACATTACCTAAATCTTTGACAGAGAAATTCTGCGTAAACAATCTGCGATTCTTTGTTTCAGCAGAGAATTTATTTACTATTACCAGTCTGGCCGATACGTTTGACCCCGAAACTGTTGGCATCGGCAACTGGGACGGATGTACCTATCCGCTATCCAAGACTGTATCATTCGGTTTAAGTGCAACATTTTAAATGATAAACGATTATGAAAAAACATATTAAACTTTTGACAATAGGAACATTGCTATTGGGCGGACTGACCGGTTGCAATGATTTTCTCGACAGGGAACCACTGGATAAAGTAATTCCCGAAAATATTTTGCATCCGAAAGTGATCTGGCTGCATACACAATCAATGCTTACCCATTTGAAACAGTGACCGATGCGTATGGCATCAATTTCTTCGGCAAAGATAATGATACTGATAACCAAGCCAGTGGTGACTCACCGGCCTTCTGGATACCCGGGCAAAAGAAGGTGCCGTCAGGTGAAGGCGAATGGGACTGGAGTAAAATACGAACCTGCAACTATTTCTTTGATAATACTTTACCGAAATTCGAAGCCGGCACTATTACCGGCAATCAGGATAATGTGAAGCATTATATCGGAGAAATGTACGTGATCCGGGCATACAATTATTATAAATTACTGGTTTCTTTAGGAGATCTGCCTATTATCACTACTGCATTGCCCGACATAGAAGAGACCTTGGTGGAATCCAGCAAGCGCCAGCCGCGTAATAAGGTGGCACGCTTCATTCTGGACGATTTGCAAAAAGCAACAGAATTGTTGCTTGATAAAAGTCCCGGTGGCAAGAATCGCATCAGCAAAAACGTAGCTCACTTGCTACGTGCACGCGTTGCCCTCTTCGAAGCAACTTGGGAAAAGTATCACAAAGGAACAGCTTTTGTACCCGGTGGAAAAGGATGGCCGGGTAATCCCGCAGATGTAAGCGGTTTTAATAGTGATGCAGAAGTGGCTTATTTTCTTGATGAAGCAATGAAGTCATCAAAAGTGGTAGGCGACTATATCGTCGGAAAACTGGCAGACAATACCGATACCCCCGAAGGTATGAACGCCAGTCTGGTTTCCATCAATCCTTACTACACCATGTTCTGCGATGAAAACATGGAAGGATATGATGAAATACTGATGTGGAAACAGTTCAAGGAAGGATTGGTAACCAGCAACTTGCAAATGGAGTTGGCACGCAATGGCGGTGGTTCCGGATGGACTCGTGGCATGGTCAATTCATTCCTGATGCGCAATGGGCTTCCCATCTATGCAGCCGGTTCCGATTATAATCCCGATTGGGAGAAAGAAGGAGTAAATTCCACTTTACAGAATCGTGATTCACGCATTGTTATCTTTACCAAAAAGCCGGGTGATGCCAACACTGAAAATAAAGGTGATGTGAATTATTACGGTGATGACGGAACTCCCAGTTATTGCTCAATCCGTTTCATTTATGGCGATAAAGGAAGTTTGGCAACAACCGGATTCATCATCAAAAAAGGCAAACACTACTCCAGTCACATGGCAAATGACCATAGTGCGGGAACATCAGGTGGTATTGTTTTCCGTGCGGCAGAAGCCATGTTGATTTACATGGAAGCTTCGTATGAAAAAAATGGTAGAATCGACGGAACAGCCGACGGATATTGAAAGCTTTACGCCGACGCGCCAAAGTGGACGAAGACTATAATAAGACAATCGCTGCAACACAGATGAGCGAAGAGGCTAAAGGCGATTTCGGTGCTTATTCTCATGGCCAATTGATAGACGCGACGTTATATAATATCCGCCGTGAACGCCGTAACGAACTTTGTGCAGAAGCTTTGCGCTGGGAAGACTTGAAACGCTGGCGTGCATGCGACCAGTTGATATCCAAACCTTACCGTGTAGAAGGTATGCTATACTGGGGAAGCAACTATGAAACGCAACTGGCAGATTTATGTAAAGTAGATCCGGCAGAAGGTAATATGTCCTCACCTGATTTAAGTAAATATATTCTTCCATACGAAAAAATCACGAAGAATAATCTGATTGCCGGGCAGAAGGGATTCCTCTTTACACCTGCTCATTATCTGAATCCGATAGGTATGGCTGTATTTCGTCAGACAGCCTCGGATAAGAATGATTTTACAAGTTCAGTCGTTTATCAGAACCCGGGATGGAAGATTGAAGGCGACACCGGCGCACAACCTGTAGAATAATAAAAAGATAAAAGAACAACTCTTTGAGCTTACAAATATATAGACCTTAATATTATATATCTGTTATCTTTTATTTTTATAAACTTCATTGTCTCGCTTCAGATTAGGTAGAACTGCGGTCAATCTAATCCTAAGTTAGGCAATGAAGTTTTACATTCGCATGAGTTCTCGTTCAACATCCTCTGCAGATGTATAAAAAGTCTTTGTGATTTCCATAGTCACCCAACAGAGATTATCCGCAAAATTCACTACATTTGTATTTGCTTATCTGTCAACCGGGCTAATCAAGTATTACAATTACTACACTATCCGATTGATAATATCTAACTTGAAACAAAGGTGTATATGAATACTGACTTTACAAACTTAACAACAGAAAATCTTTCTAATGAGCATTTATGCTGCATTATCCGCAGCAAAAAGTCTCATCCTGGTATTGAAGCAAAACGGCAATGGCTTTCCGACCGGCTGAATGAAGGCCATGTCTTTAGAAAGTTAAACGCCAAAGCTACTGTTTTTATTGAATATGCCCTCTTGAAACAGCTTGGGTTCCCGTCATCGGCGACAACTATTATTATCTGTATTGTTTATGGGTGCTAGGTAGCCCCCGAGGAAACGGATATGGGAAAGCATTAATAGAGTACTGTATAGCTGATGCCAAAGAAAAAGGTAGATCCGGCATTTGTATGCTTGGGGCAAAAAAACAGAAGAGCTGGCTTTCCGACCAATCATTTGCAAAGAAATTTGGTTTTGAGGTGGTTGACACTACTGATAACGGATATGAATTGCTTGCTCTTTCTTTCGACGGAACAGTACCGCAATTTGCGCCAAATGCCAAAATCTGAAAATAGAAAGTGAGGAACTGACGATTTATTATGATATGCAATGCCCCTACATCTATAAATACATTGAAATGATCAAACAATATTGTGAAACAAATGATGTCCCTGTTTCTTTTATTCAAGTAGATACGCTACAGAAAGCAAAAGAGTTACCGTGTGTTTTTAATAATTTTGCAGTATTTTATAAAGGAAGTTTTGAGACTGTGAATTTGCCACCTATCGACTATTTAAAAAGAATACTCAAAAAATAAGAAATACAATCCTGACTTTTCCCATTAATTATCAGGATTGTATTTTATCTGCTTCATTAAAAAGACTTCTCATTTGCCATCTTCCACATATTGAGAAAAGAGGCTTTAGTGATTTCTACGACCTTATCCCAATTCAATCGGTCAGCATGATCGGAAGGCTGGTGATAATCAGGATGCCCGTCCGTATGATACCAGATGATCGGAATACCTACTTTGGCAAACGAACCATTATCACTTCCTCCTATCGGATTTTCCCAGGCGCGGTAATCCGGTTCCAATTGCAAACCGTATTTTCTGATATCCTCTTTCAACCAATCCTCAAAGACCGGATGGGCGGCTGTATAAAAATAAACGACCTGTTTAGGCTGTTGAGGTTTGTTATTACGGCCAATCATGTCAAAGTTCAGATAGCCTTTGATTTGAGATAGGAAAGGACAAGTTTGTACAAAATATTTAGAGCCTAGCAGTCCTTTTTCTTCTCCATCCCAAAAAGCAAAGATTACATTTCTTTCGGGTTGCTGTCCACTGGCTAAAAAGGCTCTTGCAATTTGCAGCACTGCCGATACACCGGAAGCATTATCGTCAGCACCATTGTATATTTGGTCGCCATCAAGTACAGGATCAATACCTAAATGGTCGAAATGAGCCCCCACAATCACATATTCTTTGGTATTTTTACCAGGAATCATTCCCAATACATTCCTCATGGTAAGCTTCTGATGAACTTCCTGTTTCAGTTTTGCTATGGAATCAGGATGCACTTCCAGACGTCCTTTTTTCTGACGTTCTTTACGGTAAGCATCAAAAGGCTGGAAATAGCAGTCAGCCAAAGGTGATACTCCCATCCATTGAAGTAAGGAAACAATATACTCCGAAGTCACACGCGAACCATGAAACCCAGCCTCACGCCCTTGCAATTCATCACTAGCCAAAAAGTTGATAGTAGCTTCGGCAGAGGAACGGTTGATACTCTGCAACCCTTTTTCTACGTTAGTTTGGGCAGATAACAACAATGAAAAATTACACAAAAAAGAGAGAAGCAGAATGTTTTTCTTCATGATGTATATAAGATTTAAGAAACAATCGTCCATACTTTACTTATTTTCAACTATCCAGTTTTTATCATTCAAGATATTTCTATTACAATCATCTGCTCCCGGGATTATCATTAAAAGAAATCCGATATTGCCGGGGAGGAGTCGGATAATAAATAGCAGGTTCCAGCACTTGCCCCAAGGAATCAAACAGTGTATTCAAGGCATCCTCATCCAATTGATTCGAGTGACAATAAAGATGTTCTAACAGACTTCCTTGCGGTACCATTAAACGAGTTAGCTGATTATGTTCACAACGCAATTCACTAATATTAGAGTTATCGGACAGATCAAGTTCGGTCAATTTGTTGTATGAGCAACTTAATTCCCTTAAAGAAGGGCAACATTTCAATATATCAGTAATTGATTGGAAAGCACATCCTTGTATCAATATCGCAGAAATTGAAGTCTTCTCGTTCAATTCCAGATGTGACAATACTTCATTAGAACTCAAATCAATATCGCGCAATGCCGGCAAGCTTTTAAGGGAAAGGGAAGAAAAACCATTATAAGAACAATATAAACTTTCCGCTTCCGGATGACTACCAAACTCTATTGAAGTCAATTTGGGATTAGAATAAACTTGTATAGATCGCAATCGGAAACAATCCTCAATCTCCAAATGCTCCAAATCAGCGAAACTACCGATATTAATACTTTCCACATTAGGACAGAAGGTATTCAAGTCCAATTCGCGAGTATCAGAAATGCTATTCAAAGCCAGTGATTTCATTCGCGGCATATTTCCCAAATAAAGATGACTCAAAGGAAGAAGCAAACCACTTATATCGATAAGCTGCAGCTCTTCAGCCCAAATCCTCACTTCATATAATCCTTTATTTCCATATCTATATACCACTCCGCCACTCATTGAAGAAGGATCTTCTATTTTCTGTATACGACCGTTTCCCCAATCTATCACCATTCGTCCCCCACTTGCTACAATGTCCAACTGCCGCCAGTCTCCTACAACATTCACTGTAAAGCGAATCGTGTTTTCATCTGTCAATGCCGGAAATTCAAAATCATCTCCAAACACTCTGTTATCCGTATCTTTACAGGCAGCAAGGGTAGTGAATAAGATAACCACCCACATACTCCGAACGAATAATATACTCTGTCTTTTCATCTTATATTTGAGTTAGTAACATACAAAAGTACGAAAGAAATAGATAGCATACACGATAGAATACAAATTTATAAGTAACTTTGCACAAATTTGATTCGTAACTGTTATATTGTCATGTGGATACTTATTATAAGTCTGGTGTTGCTGGGTGTCATTGCGCTGATAGCCGGAATTATCCGCAACAAAAGACTGCAAAAGAAAATAGAAAAGGGCGAACTGGACCGTATGCCGGAAGTGAAGGAAGTAGATGTGGAATGCTGCGGACAACACGAAGTATGCGAACGGGATAGCCTGCTGGCAGCTGTCAGCAAAAAGATAGAATATTACGATGACGAAGAACTGGACCAGTTCATTGGCAAGGCAGGAGATGCGTATACAGAAGAAGAAACAGAAATGTTTCGGGATGTATTGTATACGACACTGGATGTAGAAGTGGCCGGATGGGTACGTAGCCTTCAGCTCCGTGGCATTGAACTACCGGATGATCTCAAAGACGAAGTTTTTCTGATTATCGGAGAAAGAAGAAACGTAGAAGTAAAAAGCAGATGACAGGTGATGTGATGGATTTACTACAATATACATTCTTTCAACACGCCCCATTGGAAGTCTGCTGGCATTGCCTGTGGGATTATCGGTACATATATCGTAACCCGCCGCCTGGTATTTATCAGCGGAGGAATCACTCATGCTTCTTTCGGAGGGATCGGGTTAGGATTGTTTGCCGGAATTTCTCCGATACTTCGGCAGCCGTATTCTCGGTATTATCTGCTTTTGGCGTCCAGCTGAAGCAGACGAAAGATATGCGCGAAGATTCTGCCTGCAGTATTCTGGACGTTAGGGATGGCACTCGGAATTATGTTCAGCTTCCTGTCACCGGGATTTGCGCCCGACCTGTCGGCTTACCTCTTCGGCAATATACTGACCATCAACCAAATCGACTTATGGATGCTCGGCATATTGGCACTCATACTGACCGGATTCTTTTATCTGTTTATCCGCCCTATCGTATATATTGCCTTTGACCGTGAGTTTGCACGTTCGCAAAAGATTCCGGTAGAGATTTTTGAATATGTACTGATGATGTTCATCGCACTGACCATTGTAGCCTGCCTGCGAATGGTGGTAGGCATCGTAATACTTCTCTTCTCACCATTCCACAGATGACAGCCAACTTGTTCACCTATAGTTTCAAGAAGATTATCTGGTTATCAATTGGCATCGGTTTCTTGGCTGCCCGGTGGATTATTTATTTCTTATCACTGGAAAGTCCTTGGAGCTTCCATCATATTCTTCTCTATCTTGATTTACGCCGTTTGTAAAATCGGAAAGAGTTGTTGCAGGAAAAGTCATAATAATAGATAGTATATGGAAATCAAAATTCAATCAATCTGGAAAGTATCCATGAAGCAGCCCGTGAATTTATCGCTGCTATGGGCGACAACACTGTATTTGCTACGGAAAGATGGGTGCCGGCAAAACGACATTCGTCAAAGCACTTTGCGAAGCATTGGCGTAACGGATGTTATCACTCTCCTACTTGCTATTGTCAACGAATACCGTCGGACGAAACCGGAGAGTTAATCTATCACTTTGATTTTACCGCATCAAGAAGCTGCGAAGTGTACGACATGGGTTACGAAGACTATTTCTAGTGGCGCTCTCTGCTTTATCGAATGGCCGGAACTGGTAGAAGAACTACCCGGGATGCCGTAAAGTAACGATTGAAGAACTGGAAACGGAAATAGAGTAATCAGACTATGACGGACAATATATCGTACAAGGAATCTTTGCGCTGGCAGGAATCGTCTCCCCTGCTGGCGTCATTGCTGAACTGGGACTGGTTCTTTACAACGCGCAACGCACAAACCATTGTCCGGAATGTAGGACGCAACCGGGCAAGGCTCTTCTATGGAATACTGGGAATTATCATCATTGGAATGGCTGTATTCCTTTGTGGAAACACGGAAAGCCATAGGAGGATAATATGTTTTTAAGAGAATCCTTTGTTTTCTTCCATTTTTACTATTTTGTATGAAAGGAGGATAGAAAAGTGAAAACAACCAATGAATATCTTACAAAATTCGCCAATTCAAACAACAGTTTGCCGAGAAATATGGAATTATTTCTATTGGTATTTTGGTTCTGTTGCCCGTGGAGAGCAACATGAAGAGAGTGGATTTGGATGTTTTGTTGAACTAAAGGATCCGGACCCTTTATTATGTTTGATATTAAAGAAGAACTGGAACGTATATGTAACTGCAAAATAGACCTCCTTCGTTTGCGTAAAAACCTCCGTTCACTTATTTCCCAAAGAATAGCAAGAGATGGAATATACGCTTAAAGAAGAAATCCAAGACAAGTTTCTCCAAATATCAGAATCAATATCTATCATTGAAGAAAGGTGTAAGAACATTCAGAACGTAGATGATTTTTTGTTATCACCTTGGGGAATGACCATCTTAGACGCATGCATCATGCGAATCCAAGTAATAGGAGAAACGATTAAGGCTGTTGACGACAAAACACAAAAGAACTTTCTTAAAGATTATCCCCAAATTCCATGGGCAAAGGTTATTGGATTAAGAAATATCATTTCTCATGAATATGCTAACATTGACTACGAGATTATCTGTAGTCATACAAAACATCTTCCTCCTTTAAAAGAGACAGTTGAACAAATTATAAAAGACTTATCATAGTAGTTGTCGTGACTTCATCTCCAGATACTTATTAATCACATCAATTGAAAGATTCTCCGGTGTAGTTAATAAAGAATAGATGCCATGTTGTTTCAAAGTAGATACAATCAGCCGCTTCTCGTAAGCGAACTTTTCTGCAATCACGTGCCGATAATACCCTTCCGTATCTTTTGCCGGTTGGGCGATATATTCCTTCAAATCGACATCTTCAAAAAAGACTACGAGCAAACGGTGCTGGCGGTTTAGTTGTTTCAGGTAAGATAATTGACGGTTCATTCCTCCTATGCTCGAGAAGTTAGTATATAGTACCAGCAGGCTACGTTTACTGACATGTTTGTTCAAATGAACGCAAAGAGCCGAGAAGTCTGCCTCCCCAAAAGTGGTCTGCTGGCTATAAAGACTTTCCAGCAATGTCTGCATATATCCCGATTGCTTGGAAGCAGGCACAAAAGTATCGAAGTGTTCATCGAAAGTCACTAATCCGGCTTTATCTTCTTTCCGCATGGCAACATACGAAAGCACCAGCGAAGCATTAATTGCATAATCCAGCAAGGTCATTCCACGGAAAGCTTGCTGCATTACTCTACCTTTATCGATCACATTATAAATCTGCTGTGAGCGTTCGTCCTGATACACATTCACCATAAGTTCATGCCGACGGGCACTTGCTTTCCAGTTAATCGTACGGTAATCATCCCCCTTTACATACTCTTTAATCTGCTCAAACTCCGTATGATGCCCAACCCGGCGAATACGTTTTATTCCCAGTTCTGTCAGATTATCACTTATTGCCAACAATTCATATTGATGGAGCATCAGATATGACGGGTACACTTTGATATCCAAAGGTTCTGCACAAGTATAGCGCGGGATATAAAGCCGATTTTTCCGGTCACAAAAACTCTAATATGACCGAAAGAGTAAACACCACGATGAGTAGGTCGAAGACGATAGGTAACTGTTTTTCCCTCGTTTGCTCCAAGCTTCACCTGAAAGTCGACATCACGTTTCTGAAAGATAAAAGGGATCTCATCTATGATTTCTAAAGATACAGGATGCGGATAACTACTTTCTACCCGAATACTTACTTCATTTTCGTCGCCATTAGAGAAACGGTCGGCACACTGGCGGAAAGCATGGATTCCACGAATACGATAAAGAGAATATACGTCTGCCAGTACCACCAAAAGCAAGACAAAGAGTGCCCACTGCCCGATAACAAAGAACGGAGCAAAAACATATCCGCTACCCAACAACAGGATAACTACGACAAGGGCAATATGGAAACGACGAGTTAGAAACAAATGATTTATGATTTATGATTTATAATTTCTTGGGTTTACGATTTCTTCAACTTACAATTTACGTACAGTTTATAATTTACGATTTATGATTTCTTCGATTTATGTTATGAATAGAGTCAGACATCCAACGCGCAGCCCAAATCATAAATCAGAATTCATAAATCATAAATCTTTTCATTTTGGTACTTCCACTTTATCAATTAAGCGTTGCGTCACTTTCACTGGAGAATAGCCTTCCATTTCAGCTTCGGCAGTCAGGATCAGACGGTGCTGAAGTACATAAGGAGCTACAAACTTGATATCTTCCGGTGTCACAAAATCACGTCCCTGCAAAAGAGCATACGCTTTTGACGATTGCAGCATGGCTACAGATGCACGCGGAGAAGCTCCCAAATATACAGCTTTGCTGGTACGAGTCTGCTGTACAATCAATGCGATATATTGGAGCAATGTGCGGTCTACAAATACCTGATTCATGAAAGCACGAAGCGACAACAGTTCTTCTTTGGTAATAGCGGGAGTGATGTCGTCCAACTTCACCAATGCGGCATTGGTATGATGACGTTCCAAGATATTCACTTCTCTTCCAATGAAGGATAATCCATCGTTATCTTCATCAGAAAACGGTCGAGCTGTGCTTCGGGAAGTTTGTATGTTCCCTCCTGCTCTACCGGATTCTGGGTAGCCAAAATCGTATAAAGATCTCCCATCCGGTGAGTCGTTCCATCAATACTGATCTGGCGCTCTTCCATTACCTCAAACAAGGCAGCCTGTGTCTTGGCAGGAGCACGGTTGATTTCATCGACCAATACAATATCTGCAAAAATCGGTCCCTGATGAAAATCAAAACCATTGGTTTTCATATTAAACACAGTCGTACCTAATACGTCACTCGGCATTAAGTCCGGAGTGAACTGGACACGACTGAAGTCTGCATCAATCAGACGAGCTGTCAAACGGGCCAACAGTGTCTTCGCAACCCGGAACACCTTCTATCAATACGTGTCCATTAGCCAAAATCGCTGTCAGTACCAAATCGACTGTCTGCTCCTGCCCAACTATGACGGAAGCAATCCGGTCTTTCAACTCTTGTATCTTCTCGGAAAAGAGAGTTAAATCTACTCGCTGTTCTGTATTCTCTTCCATAAATTTCTTCTTTAGATATGATTGATTATTTCATTCATTTTATCGATATATACCTTCATCTGCTCCGCATCAATAACACGTCCTCCGTAAATCACAGGTCTGACTTCGCGGATAAATTTAGCAATCTCCGGCATCCATTCCGGTTTTCCGGGCAATCCGGTGGAAAAGAGCGTTCATCGTCGGCCACTTCTTCAATATCCACCTGAATCTCTCTCCGAAGTTCTTCGGCTAAATAGGAAAACTTCTTGCGAACTAAATCCGCATGGTCTTTCTTCTGAAAGTAAAGCGTGCCTATCAGTTCGTAAATTCAAGAGATTTATTCGCCGGCTCGTGAATAACAGGATCACCGTTGCCGCCTCTTCGCTGTGAATATCATAAAGAGTATGATGGTAATCATCGTCAGATACAAAGCCCAACGAAGCGGTTCATGTGCCAGAAAATAACGGAAAGGTGATTGCTGCACCGCAGCAGTTTCTTTCATGCCCTTCGAACGATGGGAAGCCCCATCTGCGACAACAAACGGAAGATATAGGGTTGCATTTTGCCGTCCAACATTCCGTAATTGGTAAAAATCAAAGGAGTGGAAACTAAAATAACTTCTCCTTTCCCCACCGACGGGACATCGCT
>SCPN01000116.1_pt1:5000-38416 | contig 38416 bp, 42 predicted proteins | sample 6106831 | NCBI WGS metagenome assembly SCPN01 (sample SAMN10720447, study PRJNA508395) | human gut metagenome | isolation source: Participant 1, 0 month | reverse complement strand
TGTCAGCAGAACTGCCTGTTCTGTTTCATTCTCAGGTGCGTATTCGAGCAGACAGAGATCTTTCATATATTGTTTTAATTCTTTTTGCAGATGCCGCTTGTTGAAAAAAGAAATTCCGGCAGCACCGGATGCTTTGATCATCATCCATGCTTTCATGAAGGCATCGTTCTTGCCGTCTTTTCCATAACGTTTTTCCAACAATTTCATACGGTAATTATCATTTGGAAGATCCAGCCCCCGGCTGATCGCCTGAGCGAGAATCTCTTTTCTTTCTTTGGCATTTTCTATCTCATAATAATGTTCCGGCCAGTTTTCGAGGGGATCGATCTGGGCGGGTTTTTCTTTTTTCAAAAGCATAGGGAAGTCCTTTCTCTGGGGTTTGGAGTGTTTGCGAAACTCTGGCAAAGTTGCTTTAAATTGTTCAAAACCAACAAAAACATTCAAGACACGCTCTCGCTATGTGTCACTCGCAACGGTGCTAAGAAGCTAGGCACAACTTGCAGTTGTACCTACCTTCTAAGAACCGGCGGTTCCCCAATGTCTTTCATGTCTTTTGTTGATTTTTCACAATTTTATTTATGCTTTGATGAGTTTCGCAATTATCCGTTATAATCTTTCTTTATTATATCATGTGCAAAAGCAGCACATGATCGACATTCGCCGTTTGTCGAATGCATAAATGCATTCTTCTCACTTGCGCTCATTATATCATGAATTTATATTGTTTGCATTGTTAAGTTAGGAATTGTTATGGGAACGAAAGACAAGTGAACGGTAATAGAAATTTTGTTATTGAGAAAAATAGTAAATAATGATGCTTGACTTTTCTGTTATCCTGTACTATATTCAATATACCCACAGGGGTATATTGAATATAATGAATGACAAAATCATAAGTGGTAGAAAATAATACTCAGATAACAAAATCAGGGTGCAATGGACAGAAAGGATGTGGAGGTTATGACATGTTGTTGTAAAGGCAATGAGGATGGCAATGTAAAACATAAACAGCGTGATGAGCAGGAGAAGAAAGCGCTCATGACACGCTTGAGCCGTATTGAAGGACAGGTGCGTGGGAATCAGGGCGATGGTGGAGGACGATCGTTATTGCGTGGATATTCTCACACAGGTGTCAGCAATCCAGGCGGCTTTGAATGGGTTTAACAAAGAACTTCTGGCAAGACATATCAAAACCTGTGTTTCGGAGGATATCCGCGAAGGAAATGAAGAGGCAGTCGATGAATTGTGCGAACTTTTGAAGAAACTGATGAAATAGTGCGCTCTGATATTCAAAAGCAGAACATAACAGGAAAGGACGACATACATGAAAGAGAGATTTGATGTTACAGGCATGACCTGTTCCGCCTGCTCATCCCATGTGGAGAAAAGTGTGGGAAAGCTTACCGGGGTGGAAAATGTCAGCGTGAATCTGCTGACAAACAGTATGCAGGTCGAATTTGATGAGAATAAACTTGATACAGCAGGAATTATCAAGGCAGTGGAGGATGCCGGATACGGTGCGGCGGTGAAAGACGAGCACGCAAAATCCGGGGCAAAAACGTCTGGACAGTCTGGCAGTCAGGAAAACAGCGGACTTTCAGCCGTAGAGCAGAATGTGAAAAACATGAAAAAACGGCTGATCGTTTCACTGATTTTCTGGATACCGTTGATGTATGTGTCCATGGGACATATGATATATCAGTGGCTCAACATTCCGATGCCGCCGTTTACCATGAACTTTCTTGCATGGAAATGAGAATGCGATCACCTATGCGTTTACGCAGTTTTTACTGTTGCTGCCAATTTTGATCGCAAATCAGAAATATTTTAAAAACGGATTTAAAACATTATGGCACAGAAGCCCGAACATGGACAGCCTGATCGCGATCGGTGCGGGTGCGGCAATCCTCTATGGTATTTTTGCCATTTACCGTATCGGGTATGCGATGGGACACGGCGACATGATGGTCGTACATCAGTATGCCCATGACTTATACTTTGAGTCAGCCGGAACGATCCTGACACTGATCACCATCGGGAAATATCTTGAGACGAAGTCCAAGGGAAAAACAAGCGAGGCGATCACAAAACTTCTGAATCTCGCACCAAAGACCGTGACGGTTGTAAGAGATGGTGTGGAGCAGGTCGTGGATGCAGCAGATGTGGGAAAAGGAGAAATCTTCCTTGTAAAACCGGGTGAATCGGTTGCAGTGGACGGTATCGTGCTGGAGGGAAAATCCTCTTTTGACGAATCTGCGATCACAGGTGGAGAGCATTCCGGTGCCAAAACAGGAGGGAGATGCCATTGTCTCTGCATCCATGAATAAATCCGGACTCATCCGTGCAAAAGCAACAAAAGTCGGTGAAGACACTACAATTGCGCAGATCATAAGGCTGGTTGAGGAAGCTTCCTCAAGCAAAGCCCCTGATTGCAAAATGGCAGATAAAATTGCCGGAGTCTTTGTGCCGACAGTTATTACCATTGCACTGATCACAGGAGTTATCTGGCTGATCTCCGGCGCAACGTTTGAGTTTGCCATGTCAACTGCGATCGCAGTGCTTGTAATCTCGTGTCCGTGCGCACTTGGTCTTGCAACACCGGTAGCGATCATGGTTGGAACCGGAAAAGGTGCGGAGAACGGAATCCTCATCAAATCCGGTGACGCATTAGAGACAGCACATCAGATTGATACCGTTGTGTTAGATAAGACAGGGACTATCACACAGGGAAAACCTGTCGTGACGGATATTATCTGTGCTGCCGGAAAGAGCGCAGATAAAACGCAGCTTCTTCAGATTGCAGGAAGTCTTGAGAAAGGCAGCGAACATCCGCTTGCCGAGGCGATTGTAAACTATTGTGTGACAAACAATATTTCTGGAAAGTAACAGATTTCAACGCTTTATTTGGAAAAGGAATCGAAGGTACAGTGTCCGGTACACACTACTATGCCGGAAATGAGAAGATGATGGAAGAGAAAGGAATCAGCCTTTCCGCAGAACAGAAAAACCAGATCCGGGAACTTGCCAAACAGGGCAGGACACCGCTTCTTTTTGCAGATGAAAACCAGTTCCTTGGAATTGTGGCAGTTGCAGATGTGGTAAAACCGACCAGTAAAGAGGCGGTACAGAAATTCCGTGATTATGGCATCCATGTCATTATGTTAACCGGTGACAACGAAGTGACCGCACAGGCGATCAAGGAGCAGGTTGGTATCGATGAGGTGATCGCCGGGGTTCTGCCAACACAGAAAGAGGAGAAAATCTCAGCCTTAAAACAGGCAGGACATAAAGTAGCGATGATCGGTGACGGCGTCAACGATGCACCGGCACTTGCCTCCGCAGATGTGGGAATTGCGATCGGGGCAGGAACAGACGTAGCGATCGAGAGCGCTGATATCGTACTGATGAAAAACGATTTACTTGACGCTGTAGGTGCAGTAAAATTAAGTAAAGCCGTGATCCGCAACATCAAAGAAAATTTGTTCTGGGCATTCTTTTACAACAGTATCGGAATCCCGCTTGCAGCTGGTGTTTTGTATCCGCTTTTCCAGATAAAATTGAACCCGATGTTCGGTGCAGCAGCCATGAGTCTGAGCAGCGTATGTGTGGTAAGTAATGCACTCCGGTTAAGATGGGTAAAACTGCACGATGCGAAAAAGACACAAAGTGAACCGTATCAGGATGTCGCTGCAAGTACAATTGCAGATATTAACCAGCACAATGCACTGGATAATAATATAAAATCAACAAACAATGATAAAGGAGAATCAACTATGACCACAACAATTTCAATCGAAGGTATGATGTGTGCCCATTGCCAGGCACATGTAGAGAAAGCATTAAAAGAGGTCGCAGGCGTAACAGAAGTTACCGTAAGCCTTGAAAACAAAAATGCAGTCGTAACAGGCGATGCTTCTGTAGAAGCATTAAAACAGGCAGTTGTAGATGCAGGTTACGAAGTGACAGATGTGAAATAAAGTATTTTCGAAAAAGACAGCCACCGGAATCCGGTGGCTGTTGCTTTCCCTAAAATGATAGCTTATAATTAGAAATATATCATGTTATTGTCAGGAAAAAGAGAGGTATTCATGGCAAAAATTTTTAATGTAAATGGAGATTGTAAACCGAATCTACACTATATGGTTAATATCTCAGAACGTCTACGGCAGATAAAAAATATGGTAGATGAGGGACAATACTTTACGATTAACCGTGCAAGGCAATATGGCAAAACAACAACACTGCGTGCTTTAGAGGAATTTCTTCAGAAAGAATATACGGTAGTCAGTCTGGACTTTCAGCGTATGAGTTATGCAGATTTCGAAAACGAAAATTCATTTGTCATGGCATTTTCAGGGGAAATTTTAGATTGTATGCGTTTCCCGGAAGAAATTCCAGATACAATAAAAACAACTTTGCAGGGTTTTGCGGATGGGGATGAGAGACAGGTTACGCTTTCAAGATTATTTCGTTGTCTGAGCCAATGGTGTGAGCAATCAAATAAAAAAATAGTGCTTCTGATTGATGAAGTTGACAGTGCATCTAATAATCAGGTGTTTTTAGATTTTTTGGCGCAGTTACGTGGTTATTATATTAACAGGGACAGAAAGGCGACTTTCCAATCTGTGATATTAGCAGGAGTACATGATATCAAAAATATTAAACGCAAAATTTCTGAAAATGGTGAACATAAATTAAACAGTCCATGGAATATAGCAGCAGACTATCTTGTAGATATGAGTTTTTCGGCACTAGATATTGCAGGTATGCTTAAGGAATATGAGGGAGATCATAAAACAGGAATGGATATTAATGCAATTGCCGGAATGATTTTCGATTATACATCCGGGTATCCATTTTTAGTATCGAAATTATGTAAACTAATCGATGAGATCGTAGCAGAAGAACCACAGTTTCTGAACAATTCATGGACAAAGGAAGGTTTATTAAAAGCGGTAAATATACTGCTCAAAGAAAAAAACACTTTATTTGAATCACTGGTAAACAAACTGGCAGATTATCCGGAACTGAGAAAGGTAATTTATGCATTATTGTTTAACGGAAAAATGATTCCGTACAATCCGCTGAATCCTGCAATTGAGATGGCAGAAATGTTTGGCTTTATAAAAAGGGAAAACGATACAGCAGTGATTTCCAACAGAATTTTTGAGACTGTTTTGTATAATTATTTTCTTTCGGAAGAATTTTTAAATAGTAAGATGTATGATGCTGCTTTACAAGATAAAAATCAATTTGTGAAAAATGGATAGCTCTAATTATCGGAGTACCTTGATTATTACCATTTACAAACAGGATATATGCTGAGTTTTTGTTTTAATAAAAATAAGCAGATTGGTGTTAAAGAAGTTCACATAAAAGAAAAGAAATTAATAGAGGCAATCGTATAATTGAAAAGGGCGCGTGAAAAAACTTTTGTTTTTTCACATGCCCTTCTCTTTCTTTTGCAAAAAATAATTCTTAGTCGCTACTTTTGAAAAAGGAACATAACGATAAGTAAAACAAAGATTAAAACTATTAAAATTATAAAAAATAATGTAAAATTAGCAGAACGCTTTGTTTTATGGTGTATTTTTTTTCTCTGTGGAGAGTAATTAGATTCTTTCTGTGTTTTGGTCAAAGGGTTTACCTTGCTACTTTTTAAATAAAGTGCAAGCGGATCAGTTTGATTCATAATTCTTGAATAGAAATTATTTAACCATGCAACGTCGTCTGGATGGCATATGTTTTCTTCCTGACAATCCGGTTCATGGACAATCTGGTTCCTGATCCAACGGTAATGCTTTAGTTTTTTCAGATCATTATCCCAATTGTGTACTTTAGTAGAACCATCAGAAATTTTTGCCATTTCATCAATGTAAGCAGAGATTCGGCGTTCATCATTTAAAATATCACCACATAACTTTTCAAGACGCTTGTATGCATTCATGAATTCCATATTATTTCCCTCAGATAGTAAAATGAGAACTGGTTAATTAGGTATAATAAAAAGAAGAGCCAGTAAAGACACTGGCTCAGCGGAGATAGCGGGATTTGAACTCGCGCGCCGGAACATTTACCGACCTACCGCATTTCGAGTGCGGACCCTTCAGCCACTTGGGTATATCTCCATAGAAAAACGTGATACGCTTTTCTTTTTGTATAAAAATACTTGTTTAGTATACCATATTTTCTATAATCTGCAAGCTTTGAAATAGTTGTACCTGTTAAAAAAATATATTATAATCTAGATTAGCAATGAAATCATTTAATATAGTAATGAGAAAGGACTGTTTACGTATGAAAAGAATCGGAATGTTGACAAGCGGCGGCGACTGTCAGGCACTGAATGCTGCTATGCGTGGTGTGGTAAAAGGTTTGAGTGAAAATGTTGATGAACTTGAGATATACGGATTTCACAATGGATACAAAGGGCTGATCTATGGAGATTACCGTCTTTTGACGTCAGCAGATTTTTCGGGAATCCTTACGAAAGGTGGAACAATCTTAGGATCTTCCCGTCAGCCATTCAAACAGATGCGTGTGCCGGATGAGAATGGTCTCGATAAAGTAGAGGCAATGAAGCAGACTTATCATAAATTAAATCTGGACTGTCTTGTGATCCTTGGCGGCAATGGAACGCAGAAAACGGCAAACCTTCTCCGGGAAGAGGGCTTAAATGTGGTTCATCTTCCAAAGACAATCGATAATGATATTTATGGAACCGATGTTACCTTTGGTTTCCAGAGCGCGATCAACATTGCGACAGAGGCAATCGACTGCATTCATACGACAGCAGCTTCTCACAACCGTGTATTTATCGTGGAAGTTATGGGACACAAAGTCGGCTGGCTGACGTTATATGCAGGAATTGCCGGTGGTGCGGACATTATCCTGCTTCCGGAGATTCCATATGATATCAATAAAGTGATAGGAGCTATCAACAAGAGAACAAAAGCAGGAAAAGGATTTACAATTCTTGCAGTTGCGGAAGGTGCGATTTCCAAGGAGGATTCATCCCTGACAAAGAAAGCATACAAGGCAAAAGTGGCCGACCGCAAATATCCGTCCGTTTCCTATGAGATTGCGGATCAGATTTATGAAGCAGCAGGTGTTGAGGTCCGTGTTACGGTTCCGGGACATACACAGCGGGGCGGAAGCCCATGTCCATATGACAGAGTGCTCTGTACCAGACTTGGCTCTGCAGCAGCACAGGCAATCATTGAGGAAGATTACGGCTGCATGATTGCAATGATCAATGTAGAGACAAAACGTGTGCCATTGGCAGAGGTTTCCGGCAAATTGAAAACCGTTGATCCGGACTGCCAGATGATTCAGGAGGCAAAACGTATCGGAATCAGTTTTGGTGATTAAAAACATAAAAAACATGAATGCCCGGCAAACTGCATCGTCAGAGCCGGGCATAACTAAGAGAGGAAAAACAGCATGTCATATACGGCGTTGTACCGGAAATTCCGTCCACAGGAATTTGAAGATGTAAAAGGACAGGATCATATCGTAACAACTTTGAAAAACCAGATAAAAGCAGATCGTATCGGACATGCCTACTTATTTTGCGGAACAAGAGGAACCGGTAAAACGACGATCGCAAAAATTTTTGCAAAAGCAGTCAACTGTGAGCATCCGGTGGATGGCAGCCCTTGTGGGGAATGTCCGACCAAGCAATCGCGGCGGGCAGTTCCATGAATGTGATCGAGATCGATGCGGCGTCCAACAATGGTGTGGACAATATCCGTCAGATCCGTGAGGAAGTGGAATACCGTCCGACCGAGGGAAAATACAAAGTATACATTATCGATGAGGTTCATATGCTTTCCATAGGAGCGTTCAACGCACTGCTAAAAACGTTGGAGGAGCCACCGTCATACGTTATTTTTATTCTTGCCACAACGGAAGCACACAAGATTCCGATTACGATTTTATCCCGTTGCCAGCGATACGATTTCCGGAGAATTTCCATTGATACGATTGCAGGACGCCTGACGGATCTTATGGAAAAAAGAGCAGGTAAATGTGGAGGAGCGGGCAATCCGTTACATTGCCAAGGCAGCAGATGGTTCCATGCGGGATGCATTGAGCCTTTTGGATCAGTGCATTGCATTCTATCTGGGGCAGGAACTGACATATGAAAAAGTGCTTGAGACGCTTGGCGCAGTAGATACGGAAGTGTTCAGCCGCTTGCTCAGACAGATTTTGGATAAAAACGTGACCGGGGCAATTCAGGTGATTGACGGGATGGTCATTGAAGGACGCGAGATGGGGCAGTTTGTCACAGATTTTACATGGTATCTGCGAAATCTTCTTCTTGTCCAGAGCTCAGATAATATGGAAGATGTACTTGACATTTCTGCGGATAACCTTGCATTGTTGAAAGAAGAAGCGGAAATGGTCGATCCGGAAATCTTAATGAGATACATCCGTATTTTTTCAGAACTCAGCAATCAGATCAAATATGCAACGCAGAAGCGTATTCTGATTGAAATAAATGTAATAAAGTTATGTAAACCAGAAATGGAAAAAGATTATACATCACTCATAGATCGTGTGGACAGTCTGGAGAAAAAGCTGGAAAAAGGTGTTGTTGTTGAACAATCCCAAAGCCCCAGGCAGGGCAGTGAGGTAACTGCATCGGAAGAAATTGCAAAAATGGAGCTCCCAAAAGCAATCCCGGAGGACATCAAACAGATTATTGGAAACTGGAAGGGAATCCTGTCCCAGCTTACCGGAATTACCAAAACATATCTGAATAAGGCAGTTCCAACACTTGGACCAAATAACTGTCTGCTTCTGGTATTTGAAGATCCGAATGCGTATGAGTACATTTCGGAAAATCGTTCAGAATGTCAGGACAGTCTGAAAATGATGATTGCAGAGCGGATTGGAAAAGAAGTGGAACTTCAGGTGAAACAAAATGACACCGGACACGCGAGTGAGGAGATTTATCCGGATCTCAGACAACTTATCAACTTTGAGATTGAAGAAGATGATTTCTAATTTCCAGCTGGACGAATCTGGAAAATTATATTATCATGTAGCATAGCTTCATGATCGCTATCTATACGAGCCTTGCTCGACAGTCTTTATATATCATGAGTTGAAAACAATTATGGAGGAATTACAATGGCAAAAAGAGGTGGATTCCCAGGTGGTATGCCTGGAAATATGAATAATCTGATGAAACAGGCACAGAGAATGCAGCGTCAGATGGAGGAAGCTCAGAAAGAGTTAGAAGAAAAAGAAGTAACTGCAACAGCAGGCGGCGGAGCAGTTGAAGTAACAGTTTCTGGAAAACATGAAGTGACAAAGATCAAATTATCCGAGGAAGTTGTTGATCCGGATGATATCGAGATGTTAGAGGATCTTATCATGGCAGCTACCAATGAAGCATTCCGTAAACTCGATGAGGAAAGCCAGAGCTCTATGGCAAAAATCACCGGTGGCATGGGTGGTTTAGGGGGACTTCCATTCTAAAACCGGAGTTTCACTTAGGAACTGCCGCCTGTAGGTGGTGTTACGGATTTTGCAGGTTATGTTAATTGCATGCCAACAAAATGTATAGAAATATAAAAAATAGAACTGTTTGTTTTCAGAACCGGCCGCTCCCAAAATCCTGAAAACAAATCAGTTCTATTTTTTATTGAGCCAAGACTGTGTGGCATGCAATATCCAGGTTGTGAAAATTCGTCAATCCATGTTACAAGCGGCAGAACCCAAAGATGAAACTCTGGGATGGACGCCTATGAGAGAATGACAAAGATCAATCTGCATTCTCAAAGCAAATTAATTATAACTTCTGTAAATCAATTTTAATAGAATGAAGTAGGATTGTAAGTGTAATTATGGTAGAATGATGATATTAATGAAGTTGATCAATCGGGATTGTGCGCCCAGACAAGGGCGAGTAGTCTAACAGGTGGAATGCCTGTCTGGTAAGGTCTAACCAACCGCCAGTAGCGAGTCTTGGGTGACTGCCAGTAATGGTAGTTGCTAAGCGTAGACAGCGAGAAAATAGAGAGTGTGATTGAGCCTCGAAATTTGACATTTAGAAGGCTGACGTTCTAATTCCGACGGAAAGCAATACAAATCAATTCGCATTGGTGAGAAATGGTTTGCTTCTACGGGGTCAAAGAGCACTTTATGTTTTACATTGTGATTATTCAGTCAACTGGGGAGAGCCTATTGTTTCTTGCCATTGCAAGTATGGCAAACAACTGCAAAATAGGAGAATGTCAAAAGAACAGTAGGCAGTCGGATAGCTTCATAGTACTGAAAAAGTTGTGTAATGCCAACGGAGGAAAGGGAGCTACATAATAATGGTCTTTCTGAGGACACATCAACCGTACTCAGGGACGGAGGTATTGATGGAAACGAAATTAGAAAGAATAGCAGAAATATAAATTCGCCGAGACCAGAGTTCACATCGTTGTATCATCTAATCAATAAAGAAATGCTTTGCAATGTCACAAAGAATTAGACGGAAACAAAGCAGTCGGTGTTGATGAGATTACTAAGAAAGAGTACGAGAGAAATCTGGAGCAAAACATAGATGACTTGGTAGAAAGACTGAAAAGAAAATCATACAAACCACAGCCATCAATTAGGGTATATATCCCTAAAAGCAATGGAAAACTTCGACCATTAGGAATTGCGTGCTATGAGGACAAAATAGTCCAATTAGCATTAAAGAAGATATTGGAAGCTATCTATGAACCGAGATTTCTGAACTGCATGTACGGATTCAGACCAAACCGAGGATGTCATAACGCAATAAAAGAACTGTATAAGAGATTAAACAACACGAAAATCTGCTATATTGTGGATGCTGACATCAAAGGATTCTTCGACCATATGAAGCATGAATGGATTATCAAGTTTCAAACTTTATATTAAAGACCCCAATATAATTGGTCTTGTCAAGAAGTATCTTAAAGTGGAGTGCTGGATAATGGTGAACTTATGGTGAATGAAGAAGGTTCAGCTCAAGGCAATATCATAAGTCCAATCCTAGCAAACATATATATGCACAATGTATTGACACTATGGTATAAGTTTATTATTACCAAAGAATGCAAGGGAGATAACTTCTAATTGTATATGCAGATGATTTTGTTGCAGGATTTCAATACAAATGGGAAGCTGAAAACTACTATAAGCTTCTAAAAGAACGAATGGAAAAGTTCGGTTTGCAATTAGAGGAAAGTAAAAGCCGTCTATTGCAAAGTGGCGCTTACATTGCGAGGGCGAAGCAAAAGAGCGGTGAGTCTACCAGATTAGAGACATTTGATTTCTTGGGATTCACATTCTACTGTGGACGTTCACGCAAAGGCATGCCGTACATAATGCCAAAGACAAGCTCTAAGAAATTCAGACAGAAAATCCGAGACATTAAAGTATGGCTATATGCGAATAGAGACCAATCGTTGAAGAAACTAATGGGAATGCTTAATCTGAAGTTAGTCGGTCACTATAGATACTATGGCATCAGCTTTAATGGCAGAATGATTTCAAATTACAAACAGCAAGTCAGAGAGCTTCTGTTTAAGGTGCTGAATAGACGAAGTGACAGAAAGAGCTACACAAGAGAAGGATTCATTGAAATGCTGAAATACTATCCATTGGCATTGCCAAAGATATATGTCAGCCTGTTTTGATACTTGTAAATATTATTATGAAGAGCCGTATGCGGGAAAGCCGCACGTACGGTTCTGTGAGGGGCTTACATTGTGAGGTGTGAGTCTACCTCGACTGTGTGGTGTAAAAATGGTATATAATGATTTGGAAAATATGCTAAATGAAGACAACTGGGATAATGGATTTGAGATTCCAAAAGAAATACTTGCTGACCCTAGGTGTGATTTGGCATTGGCATTAGAAATATTTTATTTAAGTGATGGGTATGCCTATTTAGAAGATTTAGAGAAAACAACTGACTTAAAAGAATGGAACAGTTTTATTACCGCTCTTTATGATGATATATCGAACAATAAATTTCCAAAGACAGGTAAATCATTTAAAATTCCATTATCCAAGGTTCAAAAATACAAGCTTCAGAAAAAAGGTATTTCAAAAATTTTTTTGATTGATTTATAACTTCAAGTTTGATGGAGAAAGCAAAAATCAGTCATGCCCTTTATCATATAGTTTCTGCATATTTTTGGAAGTTTGTCAGGCAACATGGCATTTATAGCATCTTCGTTACCATCTTTCATTGCTGTTTCGTAATACCAGCACTTGAATTTTAAGAGGAAAAGAGTTTTTTGGAGTTCCTGAATTTCAGTTTCAACAGCTGATTTTCTGGTTTCAAATAATTCTTTTCTTTTTTCATAGCTGGAGCTGCCTTCAGATACCCAGATAAAAAATTGCTTTATATCTTTGATCTCAAGCCCGGATTTCTTCAGACATTCAATAATGCGAAGCGCTTCCAATTCATTATCACTGAAATAACGGATATTTCCCTTACGTTCCAGATTGGGAAAAAGCCTTCCTTCAAAATTGTGCTTGACCTAAAGTTAGTGTATTTACAAGAAATTTTGTATAAGGAGGATGATAAATATGTTAAAAACAGAAGAATTAAAGCTGGTATCTGAATGGGATAAAACTTTTCCACAGAGTGAAAAAGTAGACCACACGAAAGTGACATTTGTAAATCGTTATGGAATCACACTTGCTGCAGATCTGTATAAGCCAAAAAATGTATCAGGGCAATGTCCTGCGATTGCCGTAAGCGGATCATTTGGTGCAGTCAAAGAACATTGTTCCGGATTATATGCACAGACAATGGCTGAAATAGGATATTAATACAGAAGATTTCATGGCTGCTGTCGATTTCCTTTCTGTTCAGGAAGATGTGGATTCGGATAAAATAGGAATCATCGGAATCTGTGGACGGTTGACTCATGCCTATTTTCATCTAATCCCTCTGAACCCGTTGGAGTTTGGAGGGATTTTTTATGTGCTGGTCTGATGTGACCACCCCGCTGCTTATCCGAAGCGGCGACTATTTACATCTCCATACATAAGAATGAGGTTAATCTGTTAAAAAAAGCTTCTACTGTTATTGGCACTCTCACGCCCCAAATATAGAAGCCTTATTTCTACAATATAGCTCTTATTTTTCTCACTGCCGCAAAGGTTTAACAGCTTTTGCGGTTTTTTGTTTGTCGATATTTGTCGGGAAAAGGGATAAGCCTTCCTCTGGTATCGGCTGTCGTTCTCCACCCTTTCCAATCTGAATGTTCAAACAAATCAGATTGGAGGTAAGGAAAATGGCATATAACCATGGAAAAGCAGAGTATAAATGGAAACTATGGAAAGAGAGAGAAGAAAAAATTTTAAGAGACAGCGGTGTTACCGAAGATACAATTGAAGCAATCCGTTTCTATGACCGTCAGGCATTTAATTCAGACAGACGCTATTATGAGCGCGTGCAGGAAACAGATACATATTTGGATACCGTAGCAGCATCCACAGATCAGGCAGAACCGAAAACAGTACAGGATTTCTTAGATTATATTGAGAATCAGGAATTGTTTCATGTACTGATTACAGTGGACAGGCTGAAAGAAAAAGTGCAGAATGATGTTTGGATTGCTGTTTTTATGCAACTATTTCTTGTTGCTCTTGACAAAAGCATTTTTAGAGGTTAAAATTATAACAGTGTTATATAGCACTGTTATATAGGGGGTGTGCAAAATAAACGGAAATGGAACGACTTTAGAAAATATCCACCGGGCAGCGAAAGCAGAATTTCTAGAAAAAGGATATAAAGACGCTTCCCTGCGGAATATTGTGAAATCCGTGGGAATGACTACCGGAGCCTTTTACGGATATTACAAAAGCAAAGAAGAACTTTTTGAAGCCATCGTTGGTGAACATTATGAATATATTCGTAACCGTTTTATAAAAGCACAGCAGGAGTTCGCCGAACTACCAGCTGCCCAGCAGCCGGAAGTCATGAGTGATATTTCGGGAATCTGCATGTACGATATTCTCTATTATGCGTACGAACATTTAGAGGAATGTAAACTGATCCTCTGCTGTTCGGAAGGGACAAAATTTGCCGGGCTAATTGATGAAATGGTGGAGATTGAGGTAGATGGGACGCATGCCTATCAGGATGTCTTAAGGCAGCTTGACGGCCCTCCGCATATCGATCCTTCGCTGGAGCATATTCTGATCACCGGAATGTTTCATACTTTTTTTGAATTGATCATCCACGAAATGCCGCTCAAAGATGCCGAAAACTACGTCAGAGAAATGCGCGCCTTTTATACAGCGGGATGGATGAAAATTATGGGGCAGTAATGCCTTATAATTTTTGTTTGTAAGTTAGCCGTAACTAACCCAAATCCGGATATTGTAAGAACATAGACGTGTTCTCTTTATCATAAACACAAAGAAAAGGAGGAATTTTTTTGAAAAAACAATCCAATTTATCACGCCTGCTGGAAATTGCAGGCAGCCATAAGTACCTGACCTATGCTTCCTGGGTGCTTTCTGCCATCAGTGCCCTGATTGCTCTGGTGCCATTCTATTACATCTGGAAAATGATCAAGGAAGTACTGGAGGTGGCACCAGATTTTGGCCAGGCACAGAACCTGACTGGCAATGGCTGGATGGCAGTATTGTTTGCTGTCCTGGCGGTGCTTGTCTACATAGCCGGGCTTATGTGTTCCCATTTAGGGGCATTTCGTATTGCCACAAACCTGCGTATCCAGACCATGGAGCATATTGTTAAGCTTCCTCTTGGATTTGCCGAGAGTTTTGGCAGCGGAAAACTGCGCAAAATCGTCAACGAATCCAGTGCAGCCACCGAAACCTATCTCGCTCATCAGCTTCCCGACAGAGCCAATGCCATTGCAACCCCCTGCGGTCTTTTGGTGTTGTTGTTCGTGTTTGACTGGAGACTGGGACTGTTGAGCCTTGTTCCGGTTGTGCTGGGCTTTCTGATTATGATGGCAATGACCGGAAAGCAGATGCAGGAAAAGATGAAAGAATACCAGAATGCGCTGGATGATATGTCCAATGAAGCGGTAGAATATGTCCGCGGTATTCCGGTGGTAAAAACCTTTGGTCAGACGATCTTTTCCTTTAAGAAGTTTAAAGACTCCATTGACCGCTATAAAGTATGGGTGATCGCCTATACCAGGCAGCTTCGGACACCGATGATGTTCTATACAGCTGCGATCAACGGAGTTTTTGCCACACTGATCGCCGGAGGACTGTTGCTGACACAAGACGGTGTGACTTCCGGTTTCTTACTGGATCTCATTTTCTATATCATTATTACGCCGGTTATTTCTGTTACACTGACACGCATCATGTTCCAAAGTGAAAATGCCATGATCGTAGATGACGCTTTACAGAGAATTGACAGCGTTTTGCATTTGAAGCCTCTGGAGGAAACCAAACACCCAATGCATCCGCAAAATGCTTCCGTGGAACTGAAATCGGTTCATTTCAGCTATGATGGAAAAAAAGAAGTATTAAAAGATATTTCACTGACCATTCCTGAAGGACGAACCGTAGCTTTTGTCGGCCCGTCCGGCGGTGGTAAAACAACCCTTGCCAACCTGATTTCCCGATTCTTTGATCCCCAGAGCGGAATGGTAAAAATAGGTGGTGTCAATGTGAAAGACATCCCGAGGGAGGAACTCATGAATACGGTGTCTTTCGTATTTCAGAACAGCCGTCTGATCAAGGCGTCCATTCTGGAAAATGTGCGTATGGGGAAACCGGAAGCTACCCGTGAGGAAATTTTGGCTGCCCTTCATCACGCACAGTGCGATGATATTCTGGAAAAACTCCCACAGGGTGTGGATACGGTTATCGGTACAAAGGGTGTCTATCTTTCCGGCGGCGAGCAGCAGCGAATTGCCATTGCCCGTGTAATGCTGAAAAATGCACCGATCATCATTCTGGATGAAGCCACTGCCTTTGCTGACCCGGATAACGAAAGCCGCGTACAGGCTGCTTTCTCAAGACTTTCCGAGGGAAAGACCGTGATTATGATTGCCCACAGGCTTTCTACCGTAACAAATGTGGATCAGATTTTTGTCATTTGCAACGGACAGGTTGCCGAGTGCGGCAACAGCCGTGAATTGCTTGCAAAAGACGGCATTTTCAGCCGTATGTGGAAAAATTACCAGACTTCCGTGCAATGGAAGGTAACAAAGGAGGTGCAGTGATATGATCAAAAAACTGCAGAAAAAATATGCCCTGTCTGAACAGGGAGCAAAAGACCTGATCAAAGGCTGCCTGGCCTGTGTCCTTCAGAATCTGTCTTTTATGTTCCCGGTAGGACTTTTATATTACCTGGTCAGCGATCTGATGAACGGGGTGTTCCGGTGGGAAAATTCCATTTTATGTGGCAGGCTGGTGTGTATCGGCCTGATTCTGCTGACCACTTTCTTTCAATATAATGCGACCTATTTTGCCACTTACAAAGAAAGCGGTATCCGCCGTATTACTCTGGCAGAGCATCTGCGCAAAATCCCTCTTTCCTTTTTTGGGAAAAAGGATTTAGCCGATCTTACCAGTACGATTATGGCGGACTGTACCTTCCTGGAACAAAGTTTTTCGCATTTTATCCCTGAGCTTGCAGGTTCGATCATTTCTACGGTTCTGATTTCCATCGGTCTGCTCTTTACGGACTGGAGAATGGCACTGGCTGCCTTATGGGTTCTGCCGGTTGCCTTTGCGATTGTGGGATTTTCCGCTAAGATTCAGGAAAATCTGAACCAGAAAGCGATGGACGTGAAGATGGCCTGCGCAGACGGGATACAGGAGTGCATTGAAACGGTTCGTGACCTGAAAGCGAACAATGCGGAGCAGGCATATTTAAAAGGTCTGGAAAAGAAGATCCGTGCCGTGGAGCATCGTTCCATCCTCAATGAATTCGGCCTTGCTGTTTTTGTGGTTTCCGCATCGCTGGTGCTGAAGCTTGGTATTGCAACGGTTGCGCTGGTGGAGCTGTTCTGCTCATGCAAGGAAGCTCTCCGTGCTTACATTCTTTATGTTCCTTCTGGTAGTATCCCGTTTGTATGACCCTCTGCAGGGCGCACTCCAGAATCTTGCGGCAGTCATCAGTACACGAACCAACATTGCCCGCATGAATGAGATTCTCGATCATCCGATCCAGCAGGGCAGCGACAGGCTTTCCAATCAGGGGTATGATATTGTCTTTGACCATGTTGGGTTTGCCTACAATACCGGAGAAACCGTATTGAAAGATGTTTCCTTTACGGCAAAACAGGGAGAGGTTACGGCTTTGGTCGGCCCATCTGGCGGCGGAAAAACAACCGTATCCCGGCTGGCAGCAAGGTTCTGGGATATTAACAGAGGAAAGATTACCGTGGGAGGCATGGATGTATCCCGAATTGACCCGGAAACACTGCTTTCTCCTGTATTCCATCGTATTCCAGGATGTTACACTGTTTGACAATACGATTCTGGAAAATATCCGAATCGGAAACAAAGACGCCACAGATGAACAGGTCATTGCTGCTGCGAAACTTGCCAATGTGGATGAATTTGCGGAAAAACTGCCGGATGGATGGCATACCAATATCGGGGAAAATGGCTGTGAACTTTCCGGTGGAGAGCGCCAGCGTATCTCTATTGCCCGTGCATTTCTGAAAAATGCGCCGATCATTCTTTTAGATGAAGCTACTGCTTCCCTGGATGTGGAGAATGAAACTCTGATACAGACAGCCCTTTCCCGTCTGATCGCAGATAAAACGGTTCTGGTCATCGCTCACAGGATGCGTACCGTAGCAGGAGCAGATAAAATTGTTGTCCTTTCTGATGGCACCGTGGCAGAAGAAGGATCACCAAAGGATCTGGAAGAAAAGAATGGTGTATATGCCCATATGGTAAAACTGCAGACAGAAAGCCAGAATTGGAAACTTGCGTAAATGCTCATGTGCGGTAAAGTAACAAATGATAATTTGATAGACAGCAGCCACTATTTCCGAGACACAGACCAATACGAAAAGCTGATGTGGGGATTTTCCTATATCAGCTTTTGTCTTTCTAAGCATTTTGGAGAAAGTGATGTATTTGTATCTTTCCTATTGACAGCCAGCCTTTGAAGTGATATATTTATCTCGAAAAGCGATAAATACATCTCATCGGAGGACACCATTATGAAAAAAAGAACGAAACTCACAATTTGCCTGGGCGTGATATGCGCTCTGCTGGTAGCAATATCTTCATGGTACACGATAGCATTTAACAATTCAAGGTTTATTGTGCCTATGGATTTATCTGAATATGTTTTCAGAGTGCAAGACCTGCCTATGATTATTTCCGGCGTACTTCTTACCTTGTATATTGTGAATATTGTTGTGTTGTTTTTGGAATCTATTAAAACAAACAGGCGTAGGGAATTAACCTTGCAATCCACCAGAACAATAAATCCCAAACTGGGTTTTTTAGGTTTATTAGGATTTGCCGGATTTTTGGGATTTTGGACTTACAGCGTTGACAAGACAATTTTTCCTTTTGTGTTTTTCCTGTTTTTCGGCTTTTTCGGATTTTTCTATGAGGGAAAAATGTCAAATACTCTTATAGATGAACGATACAAAGAAAACAAAATGAAAGCGCAAAGTGTAGCGAACAAAACTTCTCTGTCCATTATTTTTCTTGCAATACTCATTTTGGGACAGGGAAAGCTCATGGATAACCTTGAATATACCTTAATTGCTCTTGTTATTGTTATAGCTCTCTCCATAGCACTTGAAATATTCCTTAGCGAATATCTGCTATATCATTATGATAACGATGAACAGTTTGGTGAAAGCGAGGAATAAGCGTGCCGGATTTTGAATGTAGATTAAAAAAGTACAGGCTATTAAAGGATTTGACACAAGAGCAGTTAGCGGCACAGGTAGGCGTGCGGCGAGAAACAATTATGCGGCTGGAAAAGGCACAATACAATCCCTCACTTAAACTGGCGATTGATATTTCAAGAGTTGTTGAAGCACCGATTGAAGAAATATTCGTTTTCAAGTGATTTGTGCATGTACTTTGACAAATTTAACAATGCTCCTTCCTTTTTGTGTTACGGTTATGATTTTTAGTGAGATACTGACACCCGTAGCAAATGGGGGAAATGTCCAGTGGAATCATATCTGGCTGTTATGGGGAGTTGGAATTATATCTGCTTTATTAGTTTTTTTAGCGGCTAAAAATGACTATCGTAAAACGTATATCGCATCTTATCAAGAATCCAATGCCACAAGGCTGCGGATTGCCGATCATTTGAGAAAACTTCCGATGAGTTTTTTCAATACAAAAGATTTATCTGAACTTACAACAAGCTTGAGAAACAGGTAAAAGCAAAATTGAACGCTTCCGATCAGGTTCAGGAATATCTTGAAGGAATGAAAATTATTAAATCCTGCGGATTAAGCGGTGTGCATTTTAAATCTTTAGACAATGCTCTTTTGGCAACTCCGGCTATGGAAGGAAAAGAAAAAGAAGTATCAAATTGTGATATAGAACTTTCACATGTCACATTTGCTTACAATCAGGAAAATGTAATTAAAGATATTTCCTGCAAAATTCCACAGGGCAGTGTAACAGCGCTTGTGGGACCTTCCGGAAGTGGAAAAAGTATATGGTAAAATATATATACGAGAAGTTTATAAATCGGTATTTGGAGAAGAAGCAAATGAGACAACGCAGGTATGGCATTAACAGTTGGATATGCCGGAACGTAAAAAGTTTTTGGAAGAGATGTTAATTGTTTTAGAGGCTGCATCAAATGCTTTTGGACCAGAAAAGGAGAACTATAAATGCTATTAAATATAGAACAGATTTCTCAACCGTATTCAGGAGAGTACGAAGAAATAATATTTGATATTGAAAGTAATTGGAATTCATCCGATTGGTCTTGGATCAGATTTGAAGAAGATACTACAATTTGGTGTGGTGAATTCAGAGGTAAATATATTGGTGCTACATTCTCCGTACCGAAAGGGATAATAGTTGTAGTTACAACAGACTATATTTATGTAATAGACATTGTGAGTAAAGAAATGATAGATAGTGAAAGAAACTTTGAATGTACGGATATTACGTGTACTCCTTTGGGTGATGTTTTGCTATCTAGCGGCTATGGTCTGGAAATACTTAAGGAAAGAACCATTTCAAGTTGTGAAGCAATCGTATTGCCAGTGAATGCAGATTCGTTACGATTTGTTAAGTATAGAGGAAATATCTTAGAAATGAATTGTGATGAATATTGCAATTGGTCGAATAATATAACACTATTTCTCAACTGTGAAACATTGTGTGTAATGGAGAGTTGACTTTTGAAATTTATAGTTTCTGTTTAATGAAAGCTGGTGCTGGAATATATTCAGAAAAATCCTTTAACGGGAAATATATGCTTGAAGTCGTTGCGGCAAAAAAAACATTCCTCTACGGCAAAAATGGAAACAGTACCGGGATTTTCACTTCTTAAAAAAACAGGGATGAAAGATTGAATTCTGAATCGGGTGCGGATTTTTATCTTTTTTGGTGCAATGATTGACAGAAGATAAAATCATATGATATTATTCACAACGGTTAGTCGAGACTAACATGTGTACGCACAAAGACGAAGAAGGAGAGACAAAATGAGAAAGAAAGTATTATCCATTATTTTAGGAATGGCAATGTTGTCGGGAGTCCTTGCGGGATGTGGCAGCAATGGCGGTGATACAGTACAAAATAACACAGCTGCAGAATCGGAAGCATCTGCAGAAACGGTTGATCCGGATACCGAAAATACAGAAACAGAATCGGAGGAAACTCAGTATCCAATTACAATTTCCCATGCATACGGTGAGACAGTGATTGAGAGCAAGCCAGAGCGTATTGTTACGTTGGGATGGGGCAATCAGGATACGGTTCTTGCACTTGGAGTGGTTCCTGTCGGTGTTTCCGCGGCAAACTACGGATATGTGACAGAACATGGATTACATGAATGGACAGACGAAGCCTTTGCATCCTTAGGTGAGAGCAACCCGAATGTATTCGATGACACAGATGGATTTGACTACGAGGCAATCAGCGATGCGGCGCCGGATGTTATCCTTGCGGCATATTCAGGTATGACGGAGGAGGAATATGAGACACTTTCCGCGATCGCACCGGTCGTTCCTTTTGAAGAGACTGCCTGGAAGAGAAGCTGGAGAGAACAGACCATCCGCAATGCGGAGGGAATGGGAATGAAAGAAGAAGGGGAGGCGTTAGTTGCCGATACAGAAGCATTGATTGCAGAAAAAGTGAGTGAACATCCGGAATTTTCCGGTGTAAAAGCAGGTTTCTTCTGGATAGATGCCGGTGATTTCAGCACATTCTATGCATACCTTCCTGCAGATCCGAGAGCCTCTTATTTACAGGATCTTGGTTTTGAACTTCCTGACAGTATCAAGGAACTTGCGGGTGATGGATCGGATTTCTCTGTAACATTAAGCCGTGAAAACGTAGAAGCACTTTCGGATATTGATTTGATGGTTGTATATGGGGACGAAGCTTTATTAGAGGCATTGCAGAAGGACGAATTGATGTCAGAAATACCGGCAATCAAGAACGGTGCTGTTGTACTGCTCGATAGCACTTCACGCCTGGCAGCATCTACAACTCCAAGTATTTTATCGATTCCGGCAACGATTGATGAATATCTCGATGTTTTATCGGAAGCCTGCGGTAAGATCAATGAGTAAAAAGAGAAGTCTTATTGTATGCTGCATGATGGCAGTATTACTGCTTTTTTGCACATTCCTGTCTATTGCCTGCGGAGTAAAATCCGTGGGCATTCAGAGCGTCTTAGGGGCTTTTGTTCCAAATGGTGCGCCGGAACTTGAAGTTCATATCGTACTTGCAAGAGTGCCGAGAACCGTATTCGGTGTGCTTGCAGGGGCGGCGCTCGGCATGTCCGGCCTGCTCATGCAATCCATCACCAGAAATCCGATTGCTGATCCGAGTATTCTGGGTGTAAATACAGGAGCGTCCCTTTTTGTGGTGTGTGGAATTGCTTTTTTCCATATACAAAGTGGGAATCAGTATATCTGGCTTGCATTCGCCGGTGCAGCACTCACAGCAGTTCTTGTTTATGGACTCGCTTCTGTCGGAACCGGCGGTGCTACGCCGATTCGTCTGGCATTGGCTGGTGCAGCTGCCTCGACAGCATTACAGTCGCTGGTAAATACGGTAATGCTGCCCAATACGCAGGTGATGGATCAGTTCCGGTTCTGGCAGGTAGGAAGCATCAGTGGTGCATCCTGGGAAGATATCAAATTGATGAGTCCTTATCTTGCAGTCGGATTTGTATTGGCATTTTTCCTGGTACCTTCTTTGAATACATTAGCGTTGGGTGATGATGTGGCAACAGGGCTTGGTGTGAACGTGACAGTGGTGCGGGGATTAGCGGCACTTTCCGGTGTCCTGTTGTGTGCAGCAGTGACTGCGTTGGCGGGACCAATCAGTTTCATTGGCCTTATGGTTCCACACCTGATACGCGCACTTGTCGGTCCCGATCTGAAAAAGATAATGCCGCTATCTGCAGTCTGTGGAGCCTGTGTTTTACTGATTTCAGATGTCCTTGGAAGAATATGGGGAAGCCCCGGTGAACTGGAGTCTGGAATTGTCACAGCATTGATCGGCGGTCCTGTTTTTATTTTTATCATACGAAAGGTCAGGGTACGCTCTTTATAATGAAAAAAAATACGATTTGGTCGGGATATTACAAAAGAAAGAAAAGATACTGGTTTACCGCCTGCATCCTGCTTTCACTTGTCATTTTACTTGCCTGCATTATGATGGTTTATGGAAATACCATATATATGCCGGGCACAGTCCTGGAAGTATTAAAGGGAAATGAAACGAAGGGTGCAGCATTTACAATTAAGACCCTTCGTCTACCGCGCATGCTTGCAGCAATCTTTTGTGGAGCGGCTTTTGGTCTGGCAGGGAATACATTCCAGAAATTACTGGGAAATCCGCTTGCAAGTCCCGATATTATCGGTGTGACTTCCGGTGCAAGCGTTGCCGCTGTTTTTGGAATTCTCGTGTTAAAATGGAATGGAAATATTGTATCTATTCTGGCGGTTCTATCCGGATTACTTGTTTCCTCTGCAATCTATTTTTTTGCCCAGGGAGACGGTTTCTCAAATGGGAAACTGATTCTGACAGGAATCGGCATGCAGGCATTCTTAAATGCTTTGATTTCCTGGATGCTGTTAAAGGCTTCGGAATATGATGTATCAAGTGCATTAAGATGGCTTAGCGGAAGTTTAAACGGAGTATCGATGGATCAGGTCCCACGGCTTATGGTTGTGGTGGTCTTTTCCACTGTGGCAATTTTTCTTCTAAACAGACATCTGGAAATCTTACAGCTGGGGGAAGCACATGCCAGGGTGCTTGGCATAAGGATCACAGCCACACGGCTCGGTCTCATTTTATGTGCGTTGCTGTTGATTGCGTTTGCAACGTCGGTGACAGGACCGATTGCCTCTGTCGCTTTTCTTGCAGGACCGATTGCGGCGAGAATCTCCGGAAGTGGAAAAAGTAATCTGATGACTTCCGCCCTTACCGGCTGTGTGCTTGTGATGGTCTCTGATTTGGTCGGACAGTACGCATTTCCATCCCGCTATCCTGTAGGCGTTGTTACAGGCATCCTCGGTGCACCGTATCTCATTTATCTATTAATTCGGATGAACCGCATGGAAGGGTAAGATCATATCAGATATGGATCTTTTATATTTGTTAAAATAGGAGTAATAACAGCATGAACGATCATACACTAGCGGCAGAGTACATAAATGCCGGCTATAATCACAAAACCATCCTTTCGGATGTCAGTGTAACCATTCCCCAAAATAAAATCAGCGTCATTCTTGGCGCAAACGGCTGCGGAAAGTCAACATTGCTGAAAACCTTTGCAAGACTGCTGGCACCGCAGAGCGGGCAGATGATATTAGACGGAAAAAATGTTTCTGAAATTCCATCCAGACAAATGGCAAAAATGCTCGGCCTTTTGCCGCAGTCACCTGTCGTACCGGAGGGAATCCGGGTGATGGATCTTGTTTCCAGAGGCCGGTTTCCGTATCGACAGTTTTTAAAAAGCATGACGAGGGAAGATTACGCTGCGGTGGAAGAGGCAATGGAAATTATGGGGATCACAGAACTTACAGACCGGGCTGTAGAGGAGCTTTCCGGAGGTCAGCGCCAACGCGTCTGGATTGCTCTCGCATTAGCACAGCAAACAGATATTTTGCTTTTGGATGAGCCGACGACTTTTTTGGACATTGCTTATCAGATTGAAATTTTAGATATGCTTACGGACTTGAACCGGAAACACAAAACAACGATTGTAATGGTGCTGCATGATATCAACTTATCTGCAAGGTATGCAGATTATTTATTCGCCATGAAAAAGGGACAGTTGGTGGCGGAAGGCACACCGGATGAGATTATCACGCCGGAATTGATGGAAAAAGTCTATGGCTTAGCGTGTGATGTTATAACAGACCCTGTGTCCCAATCACCGATGGTTCTTCCAAAAGGAAGACATTATGCCTCCGCGGCAATCTGAGCGCGGAACTGGCCGGGCGTCAGCCCACACCAGTTTTTAAACATATTGGTAAAGGCTGCGGGACTCTGATAACCGACGTTTGCTGCAATCTCATGGATATTGCAGTCTGTGTCGCGGAGCAGTCTTGCAGCCTGATTCATACGCAGATTATTGGCATAATTCCAGATGGTCTGCTGATACAATTCTAGAAATCCGGCCTTTAATTTTTGCTCACTAATCTCAAATGTCTGGCTCAGTTCATAAATAGTAACAAAAGAGCCGGCATCTTTTTCTAGCTGATCATGAGCTTTTCTGACTTTCTCAAAATCAGCCTGTGTCATCTTTATTTTCCGCTTGCCAACATAAATATAGTGCGTATCACTGGAAGCAGGAATCGTTGACAGACATTCCGTTTTGGGGTTTAAAAGATGCGCCAGAAATTCCAGGCAGAGTGCCTTTTGCAGTGCCAGCGTCATTGTCTTTTGATTCAGGAGAAATTCTATTTTCGACAGAATCCCGCGCAATTCCGATGATAAATTATGATAGCGGATATTCGGTTGAATGAAATCCAATGCGTCTTTGGGATAGCCAAGAAAGGGAAGCAGATCATTCCTTAGGTATTTCATCCGGATAGAGACTTCGATTCCGCGGAAACGCTGCCCACATTTCCAGCAGTTGATACCACCGGCGGATTGTTCTACCGCAAGAAAAGCGGAAGGGTGCGACATCGGTGACAATCTGTGGTTTACAAGAGAATAAGTAATTCCCTCATAAATAATTCCAAAATGAAGAAATGCAGATTCGTAATCAAATTCTGCAAGCAGATCGACCGGAATTGTATAATCCCCCGTTCCACATTGTATCTCATCAAGAGAACCATAAATGTGGATTGTGCCAACATCCGATTCGTCAGATTTGTTCATGAGGCTGTTCAAAAGTACAGTTTAATCCAATCTGTTTATAGAAATACAGACCATAGTCGTCGGGATTTGTTGTTTTATAAAAATTCATGTGCATATGATACCTTGTAATAATGTGATTTTACATGATTGCCATAAAAGTTAGTACAGGCTAACCTATGCTATTCTAGCATAAATAAGCAGGAGTGTCAAAAAGTTCGACTTTTCTTATTTAGGGGAAAGGAACAGCCGGTGGGATGCATGGAAGCTCAATGCAGAATTTGCATATAGCATGATTTACGGTATAAAAAATGAAAAACATACAAAGCAGTACCCCAAACGGGCGAATTGTGATACGATGAATCCGATATCAAAAATGTAAGAGGCTGTTAGAGGTACAGAGAGCAATGGAGGAAAAACTTTCAGAAATGACACTTGCTGATGTGAGATGTCAAAGCACATTCTGATCCAAGTGTAGTCTTTAAATTCTTTTCAGCTTCCCAGCAGTCAATGCGAAGCATATAGCCGGCACTGGTATAAACATCAATACTGTTGCACTGTGGATTGTATTCTGCAAATATTGTTCTCATCGTATCCCATCTCCTTATCATTTAATCAATCATTAGTAGTAAAAATTAAGAAGCATTTCAATCAGTTCACCATGTCAGTTTTATTTTGTGTTATACTGTTTTATATAATTTTTTTGGTCTCCGCTGCCGCTTCGGTCGGCACAGAGCAGAGGTCCACCGGACCTCTTGTGCCCTTGTATTTTACCTTATCAGAGTTCGTAAATTTATATGGGAAGATATAACACAAGGGAAACAATAAGGGAAAGCTCACCTGCGATAAATCCAGTGTTTTCAAGGGTTTGCGGAGAATTTAATAACAAAATATAACAGTTATTAAATCTCTTAAAACAGGTGAAATCTCAATCGGGAGTTGTCGAACTGACACATTAGAAAGGATTATCTATGAGTGAACAATTCGGATATGGAATGGGCTTCTATAAAACGGTGAGTGACGATTTGAAATCCATTTTGCCAGATGTGAAATCATTTTCTCCAACTAATTTGAAATATATGAGATACTTTTATGAGATGTATCCTGACGCAGTGATTTGTCCTCAGGTTGAGGACGAATTGATTACAGATGCAAATCGTCCCCAAGTTGGGGATGATTTACAAATTATTTTTAGAATTCCATGGGGACATAACAAAATAATACTTGATAAATGTAAAGGAAATTCTGCAATGGCATTGCTATGTTGTTGTAGAAATAAAGACAGGAAAATTTGATTCTTCTTACGCAGGTCAATTGGGAACTTATGTTGTGGCTGTTAATCATCAGATGAAAACAAAAGCTGATAACCCTACTTTGGGACTTCTGATTTGTAAAGATATGGATAAAGTAGAAGCCCAGTATGCATTAGAATCTACTAGCCAACCACTTGGTATTTCTAGTTATGAATTATCAAAACTTATACCAGAAGAATTCAAAGGTAGGATGCCTACCATTGAAGAAATTGAGACTGAATTAAATGAATAAATTCCGATTGTCTATTATAGGTGACATTGAAAGCTCCTATGGCTAAGAAGTATGATTGTGATTATTGTAGAAACAATATTCATGAAATCAAAGTAACTTATTCTACCTCTTTTATAGGCACTCATCCCATAACCGTGAGTTCCATAACGTAAATTACAGATTCTGTGGTACAATTCATGACGTTGACCGGGCATGTATAAGCGTCCTCTCACAAGTCATCCATAACGTAAATGAAAGAAAAACGGTACAGACAAATATGATTTCCTTCGTGAGCCATGGAGCTGGGATTCTAAAAATTTCGTGAAGCTCTGCTTCACAAAATTTTTGCTCAGAAGCCCAGCGGAATGCCCGGCGAACAGGAACATCATATTTCGTCTGTACCGTTTTTCTTTTCATAAACCTATAAGATCACGACTTGTGAGAGGACGCTTATATTTGCCCTTCACATCCTAAGAAAGCACCATAAAATCTGCTGCTCCACGGCAAGTTAAACTCCGGTTTACAGTTTCGCTTTGAAGGTTTCATCCGCCGGAAATCCCCCGGCGCATTTCTGCATACCCCTCTGGATACTGTCAGCGGAAGTTCCCCAGTCTTTATCTTTATTGCGATAATCATTCTTTTCCACAAACCATGCAACTTCTTTTTGCAGCCGTTCCATATTTCCCCGCATGAGAGGAAAAGCAATTGCATAAAAATCTTTCTTCTGTGCATCATTTAATTTATTTTCAGCAGTCTCGATCAGATCGCCGAAATGAGGCAGGCAGAAGCCCTTGCTGTTTTCAAACATCTGCCGAAATTCCTCGTTTTTCAGATACAGGTCAAAAAAGGTGTCCAGATACCGCCCGTAAATGCTGCGGAAGTGGTCACATACATAACAACTGTTTACTTTTTGAGAAATCCATGAACCCAGCTGCGTCTCCGGAAGTTTTGGATCGGTTGCATCTGTTTTTCTCATACGTTTTAAAAGACTTGATTTTCCGGGCGAGAAATCCTTCATTTCTTTTGTGAGTTCTGTATTCAGTTTCTTCAAGTGTACTTAAAATTAAAGCGTTTCCGAGACGGTTTCCATAATCATACATCATTTTAAAGTGATGACGGCAGAATCCGGTTGCATCTGTTTTTTCGCGGATGTCATCCTCCATATAAGCAGAGCCTAAAATAAAGGAGATGGCATGCTGTTCTGCCTCGCGCTCTAAATGACAGAATGGACATTCGCCATCGGCTTTAAAGGCGTCAATCAGTGGGATAGTTGCAATATTTTCTCTCATAATGTAAGTCTCCTGAAAGTGTAATTTATGAAGATTGTAGTTTTTTAATTTCTGCTAAGGGCAATCCGGAAAGAGTGGATATTATATTATTGTATCATATCAAAAACTTTTTTGACAACCCGGGAAAGTACTTTTTATGGTATTTTTGCACCATTTTTGCACATTCGTAAGTACAATTGGGAAGTCAACGAAAATCATCCTTGTAAAAATTCGTTTTATCATATAATATAAGAATGCAAAAGTCTCTGTAGCTGAAAGAGGCGGCAGAAAAATCAGAGCAGGAAGTTGTCATGGATTATTACAGCAGTCAGATTAACAAGTTAATACAGGAATTGTCCGAGCTGCCGGGAATCGGCGCGAAGTCTGCACAGCGTCTGGCGTTTCATATCCTGAATATGCCGGTGGAGCAGGTAGAAGGACTTTCAGAGGCAATTATCAATGCCAGGAAGAATGTCCGGTACTGCAAGGAATGTTTTACACTGACAGACGATGAACTGTGCCCTATTTGCAAAGATGCCTCCAGAAACCACAAGACGATCATGGTGGTTGAGAATACAAGGGATCTTGCTGCTTATGAGAAAACACAGAAATACGACGGTGTCTACCACGTGCTTCACGGTGCGATTTCACCGATGCTTGGAATTGGACCGAATGACATTAAGTTAAAGGAACTCATGCAGCGATTACAGCAGGATGTGGACGAGGTGATCATTGCCACGAACTCCAGCCTTGAGGGAGAGACAACTGCAATGTATATCAGCAAATTAATAAAACCAACCGGTATCAAAGTGACCAGGATCGCCAGCGGTGTGCCGGTAGGCGGAGATTTGGAATATATAGATGAAGTGACATTGCTTCGTGCACTTGAGGGGCGGACGGAGCTTTGATCTAAGAAGAAAGGCAAGGTTATTATGACAAATTTAGAACTGGAAAAAACCGCGAATGAAATTCGCAAAAGCATTGTGACCGCAGTTCATAGTGCAAAATCCGGACATCCGGGTGGATCATTATCATCAGCAGATATTTTTACCTATCTGTATTTTGAAGAAATGAATATTGATCCAAAGAATCCGAAGATGGAAGACCGCGACCGCTTTGTATTGTCCAAAGGACATGTTGCTCCAGGATTATACTCTACATTAGCAGAGAGAGGATACTTCCCAAAAGAAGATCTCGTAACATTGCGTCACACAGGTTCTTATTTACAGGGACATCCGGATATGAAACATATTCCAGGTGTTGATATGTCCAGCGGATCACTTGGACAGGGACTTTCTGTTGCAGTTGGTATGGCGGCAGTTGGAAAGTATGACAAAAAAGATTACCGTGTATACACACTTTGTGGTGATGGAGAGATTCAGGAAGGACAGATCTGGGAAGCAGCAATGTGGGCTGGCTTTAAGAAACTGGACAACCTTGTAGTCGTTGTAGATAACAATAACCTTCAGATTGACGGTGCAGTGGACGAAGTATGTTCTCCGTATCCAATCGATAAAAAATTCGAAGCATTCAACTTCCATGTGATCAACATTGATGGAAATGACTTTGATCAGATTCGTGCGGCATTTAAGGAAGCAAGAGAGACAAAGGGAATGCCGACAGCAATTATCGCCAAGACAGTAAAAGGAAAAGGCGTTTCCTTCATGGAAAATGTTTGTGACTGGCATGGAAAAGCTCCAAATGATGAGCAGTATGAAGTTGCAATGGCAGATTTAGAGAAAGTAGGTGAAGCATTATGTCAGAAATAAAGAAAGTAGCAACACGTGATAGTTATGGTAATGCTTTAGTTGAACTTGGAAAAGAACATGACGATCTGATTGTTTTAGACGCAGACTTAGCAGGCGCAACCAAGACAGGTATGTTCAAAAAAGCTTTCCCGGAGCGCCATTGGGATATTGGTATTGCAGAGGCAAATATGACAGGTATCGCAGCAGGTGTTGCAGCATGCGGAAAAGTTCCATTTATCAGTTCTTTTGCAATGTTTGCAGCAGGACGTGCTTATGAGCAGGTTCGTAATGCAATCGGATATCCTCATTTGAATGTAAAAATCGGAGCAACACACGCCGGTATCTCTGTTGGAGAAGACGGAGCAACACACCAGTGTCTCGAAGATATCGGTCTGATGAGAGAAATCCCTGGAATGGTTGTAATCAATCCTGCAGATGATGTGGAAGCAAGAGCAGCGGTGAAAGCAGCTTATGAGCATGTAGGTCCTGTTTATCTTCGTTTTGGACGTCTGGCAGTGCCGGTATTCAACGATGAGGCAACTTACAAATTTGAGATTGGAAAAGGAATCGTATTAAAAGAAGGAACAGATGTAACAATCTTTGCAACCGGTCTCTGTGTAAATGAGACAATCGAAGCAGAAAAAATGCTTGCGGCGGACGGTATCAATGCGGAGATCATCAACATTCATACGATCAAACCATTAGATCGTGAGCTTGTCGTAAAATCTGCTTTAAAGACTGGAAAAGTTGTCACGGTAGAGGAACATTCTGTGATTGGTGGTCTTGGAAGTGCTGTATGTGATGTTCTTTGCGAGGAAGCACCTACAAAAGTATTAAAGATCGGTATCAATGATGTGTTCGGTGAGTCCGGTCCTGCACTCGAACTGATCAAAAAATATGGTCTGGATGCAGAAGGCATTTACAAGAAAGTAAAAGCATTTGTAAAATAAATTTTTAAAATATTCTTGTGAAAAAATAAAACAAGGTAGAAAGAAAACCCGATATGCTGGAAATTTCCGGTATATCGGTTTTTTTGTCGAAATAATTTTTTCGGGAAGGATACAATCCGCCAAAATATGCGTCCGTCTTGTGCTAGGATTTCCTGTAAAGTAAACGGCACCCATTAATGGGACAGGCAGCGGAAAGGGGTTTATATATGATTGAGATCATTCGGGAAGAAAGTTTTGACAGTGAGCAGGAAAAGAGAGAACTACCTAAGAATATCAGACAGATCGGATCGCCGGATATTGGAGACCGCATTTACATAGAAAATAAAGTACATGAATATATGCATCCTTACGATGCATTGCAGGAGAAAACGGTTTATGTTTTGCTTGGAAGATTTGAAAATATGATTGGCAGGCAATGCGTATTTGTGGAGGCGGCAATCTGTCTGGAAGAGATTGCATTTGAGGGGGAGTGCCCAGTGTGGAGCGATGACAGTTGGGCGTATCTTTATAAAAAACTGAAACATGCTTATGACAATATGGTCATTGTCGGCTGGGCGATGGATATCCGTGGACAGTTGCCGAATCTCACGGTTGCAATTGAGAAACTGCACCGGACTTATTTTGGCGGGGAACACCAGATTTTGTATCTTATGGACTCTCTGGAAAAAGAGGATGCCTTTTATAGCCTGAAAAATGGCTATCTTAAGAGAAGAGCAGGATATTACATTTATTACGCACAAAAATCGTTTACTTTATCCGCTATAATAGATGATGGGCGGAAAAAAGATACATCTATTCAAAAGAAACAGAATGAAAAACAGGAGATGATGCAGGAGGATAATCAGAAAGAAAAAAATCAGGAACAGGAATCATGGAGTGAACATTTTTTTGCAGAAATGAAAAATGATGAGAATTATGCAAGAGAAGAGGAAAATGAAAAAGAACGGACGAGTTCTTACCGTACCTATCTGGAGCAAAAAGGGCAGAAAACAAAAATGATTCCATCTTACGGACTTTCTATTTTACTTTTTCTGGTGGTGTGTGGTCTGGGATTTGCAGCGTTTCAGAATCATCAGAAAATGAATGCGATGGAGACAGCACTGATGCAGATGAACAGTTCAAAGATGACGGAAACAGAGACACAGACACCGGCTTCTGAGACAGATGTAACGGTTAAAGTGGAGTCGGTAGAGGGAAACATTATACCGCAGGACAATGCACAGACAGGGGCGGCAGTGGATGTGACGCAGGGAGAAGAGCAGACAGCAGAGAATACGACACAGGAAAACGGACAGACAGAGGCAGCAGCGGAAGGGGATGATATACAAGTGCAGACCAATACAGAACAGACGGAAACACAGCCACAGACAGACACAGGCGCAGTGCAGACAGCAGGGCAGGCGGACAATGCACAGGCACAGGAAACAGCAGTGGTGCAGCCAGAAGCAAGCCAGTATCTCTCGCAGGGTTATTACATTGTACAAAAGGGTGACAGTCTTGTGGGAATCTGCCGGAAAGTTTACAATACTACCGCTATGATGGACAAGCTATGCGAGACAAATGGAATCGATAATCCGGATGCGATCTATGAAGGTCAGTATCTGACACTGCCGAATTAAAAAAGAAGTGAAACAAAAGCCGGGGCGTGCTATAATAAAAACAACTTTGCAGTAAAAAGAAGTGAAGGACTGCAAAAACACCGGAATTTGGGAGAAAGCATGACAGAACAGGATAAAAAGAAATTTAAGACCGTGCCGGCAATGGATATGGATGAGTATAAACAGAAAATAAGGGAACACCGGTTAAAGATTTTAAAAAGAACACTGGTGACGGCGCTGATCATTTTCGTGATCATTGCAGGCTTATTTCTCTTTCTGGCTTTGCGCCATTACGAAGATTTTGATGTGAATTCAACTGTGGAACGTTCGGATACAGCAGCAACCATTTTTGAAGAGTTTCAGGGGAATATTTTGAAATACAGCAATGATGGTGCTTTGTATACGGATACTTATAATGAACGGATCTGGAATCAGACCTATGAGATGGCGAAACCAACTATCGATATGTGTGAGGATTATCTGGTCATATATGACAAAAAGGGAACGCAGATTTATATCATGACTTCGCAGGGGCTGGTGTCAAACATAGAGACAACGATGACCATTGAGCAGGTAAGCATCGCTGCACAGGGAACGGTTGCGGTGCTAATGGGAGATCAATCCAATTCGTATCTTGTAGTGTATGACAAAAATGGAAAAGAGCTGGTAAATGGAGCTATTTATGGAGAGGATGGTGGATATCCGATTGCGATTGCACTGTCGAACGATGCCATCAAACTTGCAGTGTCTATGTTGGATATCAATGATGGAAATGTAAAAACGACAATTGCATTTTACAACTTCGGTTCTGTAGGCGAAAATGAAATCGACCGCATTGTATCTGCA
>SCPN01000791.1_pt1 | contig 38538 bp, 63 predicted proteins | sample 6106831 | NCBI WGS metagenome assembly SCPN01 (sample SAMN10720447, study PRJNA508395) | human gut metagenome | isolation source: Participant 1, 0 month | reverse complement strand
AATCGGAGAGCATCAGCCTATTCCCTCGATAGCTCAGTCGGTAGAGAGCACGCATTGTTAACCGCGCTATCGTAGGTCAAGTCCTACTCAGGGAGTTTTTAATTTATATATGCAAGGCCCCATGGTCAAGCGAGTTAAGACATCGCCCTTCACGGCGGTAACAGGGGTCCATCCCCTTGGGGTCATTTATAAGTTAATATGGCGACGTAGCCAAGCGGTAAGGCACGGGTCTGCAACACCCTATCACCGGTCCGATTCCGGTCGTCGCCTCTCAGAAGAATCACGTATATGTGGTTCTTATTTTAGTTAAAAAAAAAGCAGGGAGAGGCAATACCATGAGGACAAGGAAGATGAAAAGGTGGCTGTCAATTATACTGGCAGGCCTGGCGGCAGTGATTCTGATTGCAGCGGCAGGAGGGGCATTCCTGTTCCGGCATGAGTTAAAGACGTTGCACTCGCTTAAAAAGGTGGATGACAATGTGCTGTATACCATGAAGTATGATGGGATTATGGATTTGATTAATTTCTGTGAGACAGGGGCCAGCAGTGACAGTGAGCTGGTGGAATTTTGTGACGAATCGTCTGTTAAAGGGAATTCCGCTGGAATTTTCTATTCCTGACTTAGGCTGCTCTACCTTCAGCGCACAGACAGAGGACGGGGCCCGCATATTCGGCCGTAATTTTGATCTGACGTATTCGCCGGCCATGTTCGTGGTAACAGAGCCAGCCAACGGTTATCGTTCCATGTCAACAGTCAACCTGGCATTTCTGGGGTTTGGAGAGGACAAGCTGCCGGATACATTGAAACGCAAAATTATAACGCTGGCAGCGCCTATGCCCTTTGGACGGTGTGGAATGAAAAGGGGCTGGCGGTGGCTGTTCTGCGCATTGGCGATGAGCCTACAAACCAGGATACGGGAAAGACAGATATTACCACCACCACGGCTATACGTCTTATGCTGGATAAGGCCGCCAATGTGGATGAGGCCCTGGAACTACTGGCACAATACGACATGCACTCGTCGGCCGGGAGCTGCTACCACTTCCAGCTGGCAGATGCACTGGGCAACAGTGCGGTGGCAGAGTATATTGATAATGAATTTGAAGTTATCGGAAAAAGGAGATTACCAGGCTGCAACGAATTCCTGCTGTCAGAGAAGAAATTTAATTTTGGAAATGGACAGGACCGTTATGAGATATTGGAACAGGCATTGGGAGAATGTGCCGGCATTGTTAGGGATGAGCAGGAGGCTATGGACCTGTTGGAAGCTGCGTCTAAGGACTGGCATGTGTCTGAGACAACAGGACGTCTTAATGCCACACAGTGGTCCATTGTATATAATTGCACGGACCTTACAGCCAGTGTGGTTACCGGGAGGCAGTATGACAAGCCTGCCCATGAATTCAGTCTTAAATAGCAATCTATTCATTTGCGGAGAGCAGTCTCTTGACTGTCTTTCCGCTGTTGTTTTTTGGAAGGTTTTCATGGAATATAATATCCTGGGAATTTCCCAGGATTCCAGATAATCATTCAGCCCCTTTATAATACGGCGCAGGGAAACTGCGTCCTGGCCGGAAGGATTGGGCACTGTGAGGACAACATGGGCCTGCAGGGCATTGTTTTGAAGAATAACAGCGGCTTCCTGTATCTGAGTCAGGGAGTTCAGGGCATTTTCTATTTTTACAGCTGAGACTTTTCTTCCGTGAATATTATATACATTGTCTTTACGGCCATTAAAATAAAGATAACCTTATGGTCTGTATAGCCCATATCGCCAACGCTGTAAGGTCCCGTGATTCCTATGGCGGAATAGGGAGTATCCACATAGATTTAGCCGTTACGGAGGGTTACATCCACGCCGGGAAAGGGTTTGCCGATACAGGCAGGATTATCATTCATTTCCTGGTCTGTCAGCCAGGTGACATAGCTCAGTTCACTGGCCCCATAATAGAGGAAACAGCAGCTGTTGGGATAGGCTGCTTTTAAAGGACTATATCCCCGTGGCCAGGCTCTGGGAACCGGCCAGGATGGTCTTGATATCAGGGCTGGGATGGGAGATATATTTTGCCAGGAGCCGGAGCTTGGAGGGGATGAGATAGAGGGCGTCCGCATGGTGAAGCTCTATTTCCTGCACCAGACAAAAGGATTTACATGGGAAGCAGTGATGATGGATGCCCCTAGTGACAGAAGGGACAGATACAGATTCAGATTGCCGGTGAATGCCAGGCTGCCATGAGCAAAGAGCCGTGTTTGGGCAGTCATTCCAAAGATTGCATTTTGGGTAGGAAAGAAGGAGGCCCAGCTATCCAGGGTACGGAACCATAGTTTGGGCTGACCCGTTGAACCGCTGGTAAGCACTCCCATACAGGCTCCGGCAGGGATTCCCTCTGTTATAAGGGATTCAGGAACATATTTCATGTCCGCAGGCACAATGACAGGAATATGGGATGTACCCGCTTAACGCCAGAAACTGTACCAGCTGGCCGTGCACAGACGCTGCCCTGATCCATGCTGCGGAAGGCACAGACGGTTCCGGGGTCAGGGAACGGATACGGCAGGCTTCCCTGGTAAGCATGCCGTATGTATAAAACCGGCCGTTTTCGACCAGGGCTGTCCTGTGGGGAGGAATTGACTGAATCAGAGAGAGATAATCCGTAGAATGTTTCATGGGAGGACTCCTTTTGACGTATGACATTTGGGGAGATGATACTGATTACCGTTCCAAAAGAATGGCGCTTCCGATTCCGCCTGCGGCAGCCGCGCAGCAGATGCCCCGGCAGCTTTTTGACAGCTCCATGGATCTCATAAGATGGAGAAGGATAATAGCGCCGGAAGCCCCATAGGGATGTCCATAGGCCAGGGCGCCGCCCAACGGATTGTAACGGGATGCCTTATCCGGATACGCCCGGTTGATGAGAACATCAATGGCAGCAAACGCTCGTTGCACTCAATGGCTCCTATGTCATCCATTGAGAGTCCGCTGCGTTCTAAAAGCCCCCTGACAGCAGGAAGCACGGAGGCAGGGCTCATAAGAGGGTCAGCTCCAACCGTACAGGCATTAGAAAAGCGGAAACAGGAGGAGAGTTTGTGCTTTTTCAGATACTGTTCTGAGCAGAGAAGAAGGAATGCAGCCCCGTCATTCATGGTACAGGCATTAGCAGCGTTGAGATACCGGCCATCCTTCAGGACGCAGGGCAGCCGGTCCAGCAGACGCTGATTCAGGCGGGGCGGATTCCCTGTCATGGGCAAGGCCATATACAGGGACAATAATGCCGTCAAGAAGGCCTTCCCGGGCTGTTCTGTACGCCCGCCTGTGGCTTTCCAGCACCCAGGCATCCATTTCTTCTGGGGTTATATGATAATGGCATATAGTCTTTTCCGCACCCTGCAGCATCACGTCCTCACGATGCGGGCCGGGAATAAATTTGGCAGTGCTGTATGTCAGGGAAAGCTCCGTCCTGTGGGCATTGCAAATGCCGGCAGGATTACCGGAAAGAGTATCATCATGGGCGGCAGCGTATGGATGGTTAGGGTTATAGCAGCGCATGGGCTGGGTGGGACTGCTTTCAAAACCTCCGGCAATTACCAGATCAGCCAGACCGCTCTGTATCCTGGCGGCGGCTGTTATGAAGGCCTCCAGGGAGGAAGCGCACTGAAGGTCCACTGTAAAGGAAGGAATGGATTCTGAAAGTCCTGCTTCCAGCGCCATAAGGCGGGTAATGTTGCCTCCTCCTCCCACACAGTTGCCGCAGATTATCATATCAATCTTTGACGGCTGATACCGGTTGGTCAGTTCCTTTAACACAGCCGCTCCCAGATGCTGGCGGGGACATGCCGGTATGCGCTGTTTCTGACGCCGATATAGCTGCGGAGTCCGCCCAGTATGAATACCTTGTCCATATAGGTCCCCCTAACGTGCCCGCTGGGCGTTTGACAGACTTATCTGCACCGGCTTTGCAATCAGGGCGGCAGCAAAGCATTTAAAAATGTCAAGGGGAATAAACGGGATTACGGCGGCTGTAAAGGTAGCTGCCCAGTCCATTCCGGTTATGAATTTCATATACGCACTTCCCACCAGATAGATTACCGGCATTCCCACCAGAATGGTCACCAGGCAATACCGCTTAAAGCTGTAATATGTTCCCTTTAACCATGACATGAGGATGACAGCTGGAATCCATGACATGATATAGCCTCCTGTTGGGCCAAACAGTTTTCCGGGACCGCCCATGGCGCCGGAGAATACAGGCAGACCAGTCAGTCCCGAGAAGAATATACACGACCATGGTAAATGCTGCCTGCCTGGGAGTGAGAAGCAGTGCAATAAGGTTGACAACCAGGGTCTGGGCTGTAAGGCTGGCCGGTGTGAATGGAAGGGGGATGACAATATAAGCGGAAACGCATATCAATGCAGTCAGCAGTTACCTTTGGTGAGTTCCACGGTGTTGAATTTCTGGTTCATGATTACCTCCGTTTTTGAGTTTGGTCTGATGTGTGAATGGTCATGGTAAAACAGGTAGCGCTGCCCATGGTTCCTGTTACTATATTGTTTTTTTGTTCCAGACGGACAGAACCGCCTGTATGGACAGGACGCAGGAACCGTATGGACAGAGTTTCTGCAGGTCTGTGGGAGCCGTACATTTCCTCCAGCCGGCTGAATCCACAGGCCGGGAATGACTGCATTTGGCCCATGGTGAATCGGGTTGGAATCCCCCGAATCAGCCAGGAAGCGATCAAGACATTTCTGGGGAAGGTCATAGTCATTTGACCTGGCATACATCCAGATGCCATACATCCAGATGCTATACACCCAGAAGTGGGAGGGGAAGCAGCCTGGCTGGCAGGAAAAGTAGAGGCTTTGGCCCCCAGGAACTCCCTGAGAACCTTAATGTCCACCAGACAGATTTCAAGAGACTGGCAGGGCCGGCGGCAGGCATCATATGATGTAGTTTCCAACAGGACATATCCCCGAGCAGCCTTTTGGGGTATGGATTCGCATGATACAGGTTCCGGAATGGCTGTGGATACAATACCGGGCCTTTCCAATCACCCACCCGTCAAAATCCTTTTGTCCCCATTGGCAGGCAGCTTGTATGAGCTTTATCATATTGGATACCTCTCTGAAATCTGTCATTATATTTTACTTATTATAGAGAGTCAGCGGCTGATTGTCAACATAAAATAGAATTTTGGTTAACAATTAAAAAGTATCATTGGCAGGCACCTGCTGGAAGGTATTCATTGCCACATGTTCGCTAATGGCATGAGGCTGCAATTAGCGCGGTGGAAACAGAGACAGAATTGACAATACTGGGAATCAATGACATAGAAAGCCCCTTTCCATATCCTTTCCGATATGGTAAGATAGGTAAGTAAATTGAGATTGTATAATGACAGGATGAAAAGATGAATTACATTGTTTTTGATTTTGAATGGAACCAAAGTCCCAATGGGAAGGAAGATTCGGTGGAGCATCTTCCCTTTGAAATCATAGAAATCGGAGCAGTGAAGCTGAACGGGAATTTTGAACAGACAGGAACGTTCCACAAGCTGATCCGGCCCAAGGTTTATAAAAAGATGCATTTTAAGATATCGGAAGTAACACACATGGATATGGCGGAGCTGCGTCAGGAGGGAGAACCCTTTGATGTAGTTATGAACCGTTTCCTTGCCTAGGTGCGGGGAAGAGGAGTACTGCTTCTGCACCTGGGGCTCCATGGATTTGACCGAGCTTCAGAGGAATATGGCTTATCATAAACTTCCAAACCCATTTCCCAGGCCCCTTCTATATCTGGATATCCAGAAGCTTTACTGCCTTCAGTACGGGGACGGAAAAAACAAGGTATCCCTTGATATGGCGGTACAGATTCAGGGAATGGAGGAGGAGAGGCCTTTTCACAGGGCGCTGGACGATGCCTATTATACCGGCCGCATCCTTTCGGTTCTGGACATGTAGACGTTTGGAACCTATGTGTCGGTGGATTATTACGGACTTCCCAGGAATAAGGCTGAGGAATACCGGCTGCATTTTCCGGAATACTCCAAGTATGTGTCCAGAGAATTTGACTCCAGGGAAGATATCCTTAAAGATAAGGATATAACAGATATGAAATGCGTGAAATGCAGCAGGATGCTGCGCAAGAAGATCAGGTGGTTTCCCTATGGACAGAGATTTTATTTCTGTCTGGCCGTATGTCCTGAGCATGGATATGTGAAAGGGAAAATAAGGGTAAAAAGTCAGAGGATGACCGCCTTTATGCTGTGAAGACAGCAAAAATGGCGGATGCCCAGGATGTGGAGCTTCTGGCCCAGAAGAAGGAGGACGGCCGGAAAAAGCGCAGTGCCAAGGCCCACCATAAGGCTGCCTCCAAATCCCTGAAGGGGAAAAGCAAACAGAACCAGCCGGATAAGGTCATAGAAAGAAACGGAGCAAATAATGGTTGCATTAATCTCCCGGTCCCTCAAGTTTGAGAGACCGGAGATTTTGTCTGATTATGCCAGATGTTTCACGCTGGAGCGTTCCACCAGCTTTCCCGTAATCTGGGTCTTCATGGGCATGAACCGGGGATCCTCTATGAGCTGCATCAGCTGGATGACGGACTGCTTACCCATTATCTTTCTCTGTACATGAATGGTGGTCAGGGTGGGAGAGCTTATGGAGGAATAGGGAATATCGTCAAAGCCAATCAGGGATACGTCATTGGGAATTTTGTATCCCTTTTCCTTCAGAGCCTTCATGGCGCCCAGGGCAATGGTGTCGTTTTCCGCAAAAAAACAGGAGGGAAGCACCGGGTTCTGATCCAGTATTCTGAAAATCGTCATGGGCACCCAGCATGGTGGGTTTTACACGAAACTCATTTTTAGAGTCAAACTGAAAATTCAATTCTTTTACATATCTGAGAAAGGCTATGTGCCGTTCATTAAAGTTTTCTGCCCCGGTGGTACTGCCCAGGTAGCCCAATTCGGTATGTCCGCATTCTTTGCAGTACTGAGGGCGATGTGGACATTTTCGGCATTGTTCATGCATACACTGCTACAGTAATGGTTGGGGACGGTGTTGTCCACCACCACAAAGGGGATGGGAATGGAATCAAGGGCTGAAAATTCATCCCGCATTACCTCGGTTGCAATGAGGAACATCCCGCAGTATTTGCTGTAATCAATGGAATCAAGGGCTGACTTTAAACCGGTTTTGACCACAGTCATGGTCATACCCAGCTGCTCCGCACGGAGCTGTTCCTCGATGGAATCAATAATCATGGAGATGAATCCCTGATTTTCCTCCACCAGCATACCGCTTTTATAGTATTTTACCAGGAGCACGTTCTTGCCGCTTTTGGGCTTACGGGCAGGAGGCATGTACTGGCAGGCTTTTACCGCATCCAACACCTTCTTTCGTGTATCCTCACTGACTCCCTTTTTTCCGTTTAACACAATGGAAATGGTTGCGGGTGAAACGCCAATCTGCTTGGCCAGCTCTCTGACGGTCATATGAAATCTCTCTTTCCGGATTGCAGACGTTAAATTAAACATAATTGAACAATCCATGTGTTTTACTAATCATACTATAATTTGAATTATAACACAGGGTTGAAACTGGGTCAATTCAATATATAAAATTGAATGTTTACTAAACAAAAATAAATACAAAACGGCTAAAATAGGGTCGTTTATTGATTTGAACAATTAAAATGCACAATAAAAACAATAATTTATGGAAAATTATAACAAAAACACCAAAGACATATTGACATTGAAGAAAAATCGTTGTACTATTTAGTTAACACAAAGAACGAGGCACACATATTGTTTAGTAAACAATATCAATAACAAAAAGGAGGAAAGAGTAAATGAGAAAAATGAAAAAGTTGTCAGCGTAATTGCAGCGGCTGCTATGGCAGCATCCCTGCTGGCAGGCTGCGGCGGCTCAGGAGGTTCATCCACCACGGCAGCAGAGACTAAGGCGGCAGAAACCACCGCAGCAGCGGCGGAGACCACGGCAGCAGAGGCAGCGGCAGATACCACAGCGGCGCCGGCTGCAGCAGAGAATCCGGTGGCGGGCAAGAAGGTAGCCTATATCATGCTTCTGCCGTCTGCGACAATCTTCCAGATGTGGAAAGGATTCCTGCGCATCTCTTTGCGATGCCCTGGATGTAAAGTTTGATTTCTTCTTCTGTGACGGTGACTTCAACAAGTGGCAGGATACCATCCGTACCTGCGCATCCGCGGGATATGACGGGCTTCTGGTCAGCCACGGCAACCAGGACGGCTCCTATGTATTCTTAAAGGAAATCACGGAACAGTACCCGGATTTAAAGATTGTTACATTTGACACCCAGTTCTACACGGACGGTGAGTATCAGAAGCTTCCGGGCGTTACCCAGATGTTCCAGCAGGATAAGTCCCTGGTTACCGTTCTTTGGACCAGATGATTGAAAAGTATGGAGAAGGTGTCCGTCTGATTAAGGTTTGGAGAGGTCCTAACTACAACAGCCCATTTGACCGCCGCGAGGTTGGCTGGCAGGAGTATGAGGCAGCCGGTAAGATCGTGACGGTTGGCGAAGTACAGCCCCTTCAGGATTCCGTTGACTCGGCAAACACAGTGACTGCTGCATATCTCCAGGGCGTTAACCGGGCAGATGTGGATGGCGTCATTGCTTATTACGATTTATATGGCCAGGGCGTTTATAACGCAATTGCTGAGAATGATAATTTCAACGGTAAGAACGGCGATGCACTTCCCATGGCATCTGTTGATATTGACCCGGTTGACGTGACCAACATGCAGACCCGTCCTGACATCTGGACCGCAGCAGGAACAACCGACTGGACCATGAACGGCGAGATTGGTATGCGTATCCTGATGCTGGAGCTGGCAGACCAGTATGATAAGATTTTGACCCTGCAAACCGGCGAGAGCGGCGTGGATGTGGTCGAGGTTCCTGGAACCGCAATCAAGGCGGATGCGCTTAAGTCAGATTCCACCGTTGAGAATCTGGGCAAATTGCCGGCGAGACATACGGAAATCTGGATTATCTGTCTGCTGCAGACTGGATGCCAAAGGATTTGATCCACAAATAAGCGGCCAGTAAAAAACGAGGTTTTTTTAGAACACAAAACCACAGGCAATCGTTTTTTTGGGAAGCGCGGGTTTTGCCCTGCGTTTCCCTTTTTTAAAAAGATTTTATTGCTGGAAAGAGGGACTCCATGGATAAGATTAAATTAGAAACAAAACATGTTTCCATTGAATTTCCAGGTGTCAAAGCACTTGATGACATTAATTTTGAGGTGACCACCGGTGAAATCCGGGCAGTCGTGGGCGCCAACGGAGCGGGGAAATCAACTTTGATGAAGGTGCTGGCAGGGGCAAACTCCACTTATACCGGAGAAGTGCTGCTGAATGGAAAAAAGGTGGAGGTCAGGACACCGGTGGATGCAAAGAAGTTGGGAATCACAGATTGTTTATCAGGAAGTGGATACGGCGCTGTATCCTACTTTATCAGTAGCAGAGAACATTGTACAGAACGATATGGTCATGGGAAAGAGCGGCTATATTGTAAACTGGAAAAGCATACAAGCAGGGGCGAGGCCCTGGACCGGCTGCATATCAGCCGTGAACAGGTGGATGAACATGAGCTGGTTCAGAACCTGTCCCTGGCCCAGAAGCAGATGGTGCTCATTGCCAAGGCAATCCGGTCGGAATGTAATTTTCTGATTCTTGACGAGCCGACCGCGCCATTAAGCAATACCGAGACAGAGGAACTGTTCCGGATTGTCAAGCATTTGCATGAAACGGAAAATATTGCGATTCTTTTTATTTCCCACCGGTTAAATGAAATCCTGGAGGTCTGCGAGAATTATACGGTAATGCGCAACGTTAAACTCATTGACACCACACCGGTTACAGGAGACTACCACTAAGGAAATCGTGGAGAAGATGCTGGGGCGCAAGTTCGAAGAGAACTTCCCAAAGGAAGCCTGCCAGATTGAGATGTGCTGTTTCAGACAGAACACTTATCCGGCGCAGGCGGCAAGGTAAAGGACGTGTCCATACAGGTGAAAAGGGCGAAGTGGTAGGAATCGCCGGACTGGTGGGAGCCGGAAAATCCGAGCTTTGCAAGACCATCTTCGGTGCATATAAAAGACAGGCGGGAAAGTCCTTCTGAAGAACAGGGAGTTAAAGATAGCAAATCTCCGGGGCAGTAAAGAACAGGATGGCTCTGGTACCGGAGGAACGGAGAAAGGAAGGCGTTCTGGTAAATGAGAATGTAAGCTTTAATTTATCGGCGGCCTGTCTTCACGGTTCTGCACAGGACCTTTTATCCGCAGGCGGAAAGTGGACGACAATGCGAAGCGGTTTGTAAAGGACCTTGGGATTTCCACGCCGAGCGTGAGGCAGCAGGTCAAGAATCTTTCCGGCGGCAACCAGCAAAAGGTAGCCGTGGGAAAATGGCTTTGCGGCGGACTGCGATGTATACATATTTGACGAACCCACAAAATGAGTGGATGTGGGGGCGAAGCAGGATATTTTCCATTTGATTAATGAAATTGCGAAACAGGGAAACTGTGTTATCTATGCTTCCTGTGAAAACTCGGAGCTGCTGTCTCTTGACAGACCGCATGTATGTCATGTATAACGGTACGGTCATGGCAGAGCTGGAAACCGCTAATACCACGGAGGACGAAATCATGTACTACTCGGTTGGCGGGAAAGACAATAAGAACGGGAAATAATAGACAGGAGGGATACGGTAGCGATGAAAAGTCGTACAAATATTAAGAGGTTTTTAGTGGATTGGGCTGCAGTCCTGGCATTGATGGTTTGCTTTGTTGCATTTACAGCCTATAAGGGCAATTCCTTTATGTCAACAAGCAATATGGTGAATATTCTCAGTGCAATGGCCATTAATACAGTGTTTGGTATAGCGGCCACCATCACCATGGCGCCGGATGGTTTTGACATGTCGGCCGGAACACTGGCCAGCTGTTCCGCGTATGTGTTTGTATCTGCATATCTCTGGCTGGGACAGTCATTAGGAATGTCAATTCTTATCTGTATTCTGGCTACTCTGGTTATGTACCAGCTGACCATGTTCCTGATCCTGTGTGCAAGATTCCGGATATGCTTGCCACCTGTGCCCTGATGTTTGTCCATCAGGGAATCGGACAGTGGTATATAGGCGGAGGCGCTGTCTCCACCGGTATGAAGACTTCCTGGGGAGCGGCTCCTGCACGTACCGCGCTTTCGGAATCATTTTCAGCCATCGGACGCGCTCCTTGGATCATTATTATCATGCTGGCTGTGTGCTTGTGGCCTATCTTTTCCTTAACTTTACCAAGCATGGCCGGTATCTCTACGCCATGGGCGGCAATAAGGAAGCTGCAAAGCTGTCTGGTATTGATGTAAAGAAATACCGCTATCTGGCCGGTATGATTACAGCAGTGTTCATCGCCATCGGCGGTATTCTGGTGGCATCCAGGGGAAGCTCGGCCCAGGTTATGTGCTGCGATAACTATTTGATGCCGTCACTGGCAGCTGTTTTCGTGGGACGTACCGTTGGGCGGAGCAGAGAAGCCGAATGCGTTGGGAACCATGATAGGCGCCATGCTGGTTTCCACACTGGAGAACGGACTTACCATCTGCGCGGTTCCGTTCTATGTTCTGCCTGCAGTAAAGGGTGCTGTCCTGGCACTTGCGCTTATTGCAGCTTATGCGTCTAAAAAAGAAGATTAATCAGGAGGTTACTACATATGTCAAGATTTGATCATTATTTTCAGATGAACGTGGGGATGTCATTGAGTATACACTGAGAAGACAACGGAAATTCCCTGGGACCGCGATTCCATGGAGGCAGTGGTTCCTCCTTCCCATGGCAACCTGAACTATGTATACCGTGTATGGGACGGCAAGGGCCATTCCATCTACATCAAACAGGCCGGGTCCGAGGCCAGGATATCCAAGGATATAAAACCATCCAGGGACAGAAACCGCCTGGAGTCCGAAATCCTTATGCTGGAGGACCAGTATGCGCCGGGAATGGTGCCTCATGTGTATTTCTTTGACACCGTTATGTGCGCCTGCGGTATGGAGGACTGCTCTGATTATGCTGTCATGCGTGACGCCATGTTAAAGCATGAGACCTTCCCAGGGTTTGCTGAGGACGTATCCACCTTTATGGTCAACACCCTTCTTTTGAGCAGCGATGTGGTCATGGACCACAAGGAGAAGAAGGAGCTGGTGAAAAAATTCATCTCGCCGGACCTGTGTGATATCACGGAAAAACTTGTGCTCATGGAACCTTATATGGATTTGTATAACAGGAACAATGTATATGCGCCTAACCGGGATTTTGTGAAGAAGGAGCTCTATGAGGACGAGGCGCTCCACCTGGAGGTGAGCAAGCTTAAATTCCGTTTTATGACAGACGCCCAGGCCCTTCTGCACGGCGATCTCCACACGGGCTCTATCTTTATACGCCATGATTCAACAAAGATATTTGACTGTGAATTCGGAACCTATGCGCCTATGGGTTATGATGTGGGAAATGTGGTGGCTAACCTTATATTCGCATATGACAACGGCCTTTCCACGGACGACGGACCGTTCTGCGACTGGTGTCTTAAGACCATTGAAGAGACAGTGGACCTCTTTATAGAGAAGTTTGGCAGGAAATATGACGAGGCAGTGACAGAGCCAATGGCTAAGGTAAAGGGTTTTAAGGAGTGGTATTTTGACGGAATCCTTAAGGATACCGCCGGTTATGCAGGTACAGAGCTGCACCCAGGACCGTGGCATGGCCAATGTGGTGGATGTGACCACCATCCAGGATGAAAAAAACTCCCTTGCGGAGCGCATCAATATACTGGCAGGCAAGGAATATATCATGAACCAGGGAGCCTTCCGGACCGGCGCCGATTACGTTGCGGCGGTGTTAAGGGCAAAGGAAGCAGCCCAAAAGACCCTTTAGGCACGGTTGGGATATAAAAAGGGATTATACAGGTTTAGTAGAGAAGGAGGCATAAAAACCATGACGGTAGAGGAATTTTTTGACCAGGTAATCACGGTCAGAATGAGAGAGGACAGAAGCTCGCTGGACATCATAGACCAGACGCTTCTTCCGGGTACTATTAAGCGCATTCATCTGAATACGAAAGAGGAAATATGGGAGGCAATCAAGAAGCTGAGAGTGCGCGGCGCTCCTGCAATCGGCGCTGCGGCTGCCTATGGAATTGCCCTGCTGGCATCGGGCATTGCCGAGGACCAGTATGACGCGTTCTACAGCCGGTTTAAGGAATTAAAGGATTATCTGGCCTCGTCCAGGCCAACGGCTGTCAATCTGTTCTGGGCACTGAACCGTATGGAGGCGGCTGTGATTGCCAACAAGGAAAGGGGCGTGGCTGCAATCAAGGAGCTGCTCTTTGAGGAGGCGGATAGGATTCGCGAGGAGGATATCCAAATCAGCCGCGGTATCGGGGAGATTGGCTTTGGACTGCTGAAAGAGCTTAAAAAGGAGGGGAAGGAGATCGGTATTCTGACCCACTGCAATGCAGGAACGTTGGCCACGGCCAAGTACGGGACAGCTACAGCGCCCATGTATATTGCGTTGGAAAAGGGATGGCCGGGAACCGACATGCATGTTTACTGCGATGAGACAAGGCCGCTTCTCCAGGGCGCCCGCCTCACCTCCTTCGAGCTGTACAATGCCGGCATCACCACCACCCTGCAGTGCGACAACATGGCGTCCATACTGATGAAATCAGGAAAAATTGACATTATCTTTGTGGGCTGCGACCGGGTGGCCAGAAACGGCGATGCCGCCAATAAGATAGGAACCAGCGGTGTGGCCATTCTGGCAAAGCACTATGGAATCCCATTCTATGTGTGCGCGCCGACCTCTACCATTGATATGGATACACTGACAGGCGACCAGATTCCCATTGAGATGCGAAGCCCGGATGAGGTGACCGAGATGTGGTATAAGGAGCGCATGGCTCCGGAAGGAATCAATGTATAATCCTGCCTTTGACGTGACCGACCACTTCCTGATTACGGGCATCATTACGGAGAAGGGGATGTGCCGCGCGCCATATGACAAGGCGTTTGAAGCCTTGGGAATAGGGAGGTAAGCATATGCTGAGTGGAGTACCTGCAAGCATTTCGCCTGAGCTGCTGAAGGTTCTGCATGAGATGGGGCACGGGGATACCTGGTTATCGGGGATGCCATTTTCCGGCTGCATCCATTGCGGCAGAGAAGAATCATATTAATATCCGGTGCGACGGGCACCGGGCCACAGATATGCTGGACGCCATCCTGCAGCTGATGCCTTTGGACGGCTTTGTGGAGAAACCCGTTACCATCATGGATAAAATGGAAATGCACCGTGACCTTAAGTGCCCTGTTTGGGACGAGTTTACGGATATTGTGGCAAAACATGACGAACGCGGCGCAGATGCAGTGGGCTTTTTGGACCGGTTCGCGTTCTATGACGCGGCAAAGGATGCCTATGCGGTGGTATCCACCTCAGAGACGGCATTTTATGCCTGCATTATGATACAGAAAGGATGCCTGTAACGGCAGAGCGGAGGGATTTTACATGCTTGATATATTAAAGGAGCAGGTGGTTGCAGTTGCAAAGGAGGCGGAGCGCCTGGGCATGTGCAGGCACAAATCAGGCAATTTCAGCATCTATGACCCGGAGACGGGATATGTGGTGATAACGCCCAGCGGTGTGGCCAGGGATGTGCTGGGGCCGGAACACGTCTGCGTCATGGACCTTAGCGGTAAGGTGGATTGAGAGGGTGGCAGAGGTCAAGCCCTCCAGCGAGGCCATGATGCACCTGTATATTTATAAGGAAAGAAAGGATATCCGGGCAATCGTGCATACACACGCCAGCTATTCCACTGCGTTTTCCATCATGAATAAGCCTATTATGCCCATTGTTTATGAGTGCGCCTACCTGGGCAAGACGGGAACAGTTCCCGTGGCGCCTTATGGACGGGCCGGAACCGTGGACCTGGCTGAGAAGGTGGCGGAAGTGATGAAGGAGTATGACTGCTGTCTCATGGAGAGCCACGGCGCCATTGCAGCGGATAAGGATATGGACGCGGCATTCTTAAAGGCCCAGTACGTGGAGGAAATAGCGGAGATGTATTATATCACTCTGGCCGCCGGAAAGGGCAGAACCACATGCCCTGCCGGTGGAGGAACTGCAGAAGGGCTTATCCAAAAGAAATCATTCTTTAGGAGGATTTAGGAGGTTCTATGAAGAAAATAATAAATGCCCCGAAGCTTATACGGATGATATGCTGCGCGGGATCTACGCTGCCCATCCGGATATGGTGAAATATGTGGAGGATGACCTCCGCTGCTACTGTACGGCAAAAAGAAACAGGGAAAGGTGGCAATCATTACCGGCGGGGGCACCGGGCATCTGCCGCTGTTCCTTGGATATGTGGGTGAGAACCTGCTGGACGGCTGCGGGGCGGTGTTCCAGTCGCCTTCCTCGGAACAGATTTACAATGTGGCCAAGGAAGTGGAGGCCGGGGCAGGAGTCCTGTTTCTCTATGGGAATTATACAGGGGACATTATGAACTTTGATATGGCGGCTGAGATGCTGGATATGGATGATATCAGGACTACCAGCATCGTGGGAGCGGATGATGTGCTCTCCAATAAAGACGCCCAGGTTCGCCGGGGAGTGGCCGGGATTTTCTTTATGTATAAATGCGCCGGGGCCATGGCTGCCCGGATGGGAACGCTGGAGGAAGTATTGGACGCGGCAAAAAAGGCAAAGGAAAATACCAGAACCGTTGGTTTTGCCCTGACGCCCTGCGTCATCCGGAAATCGGCCATTCCAACTTCACCTGGCAGAGGACGAGATGGCCTTTGGAATGGGGAATCCACGGGGAACCCGGCGTGTGGAATGGTCCGGTTAAGACAGCGAATGACCTGGCAGAGGAATCCGTGGGGAGATACTGGGAGATATGCCCCTGAATCCGGGTGAGGAGGTCTGCCTGCTGATTAATGGCCTGGGAGCAACCAGCCAGGAGGAGCTGTATATTCTGTCGGGAAGCGTGCACCGTATTCTGGAAGAAAAGGGAATTAAGGTGTACCGCACCTTTGTGGGAGAATATGCCACCAGTATGGAGATGGCCGGAGCTTCCATATCCATCTGCCGCATGGCAGACCAGGAGATGAAGCATGGATTGACATGCCTGTCCATACGCCGTTTTACACCCAGGTGTAACCGGTAATACTTATCTGGTTGGTTAAGGAGGAAATAGAATGGAACGGATTACATGCCATGAACTTCCGGATCTCTTTCAGGGTGCGGCGGATATCTTCGGGGAGAAAAAGGAAGAGCTCTGCGAGATGGATGCCAGAATGGGAGACGGAGACCTGGGGCTGACCATGCAGAAAGGGTTTGGGGCTTTGCCCCAGCTGATACGGGATAATGAGGCGGAAGGAGATATTGGAAAACGCTCATGAAGGCGGGCATGAAGATGGCTGGTCTGGTTCCGTCTACCATGGGTAGAACCCTGATGTCCAGCGGAATCATGGAAGGCGGAAAGGCCATTGGCAAAAAAGGAGAGATGGGGCCCGGAGCTTGCGGATTTTCTGGCCGGTTTTGCCAGAGGGATTGCGCACCGCGGAAAATGCCAGTTGGGAGACCGTACCATCCTGGATGCTGTGGACGCCGGGGCAAGGAAGGCCCAGGAGGCCTGTGCAGAAGGCGCTGACATGGGGGCCATGCTCCGCCGGGCGGCAGAGGGCGCAAAGGAAGGCGTGAAAGCAACCGAAGATATGCTTCCGAAGTATGGAAAGGCGGCTCGTGTTTTCTGCCAAAGCCAAGGGCGTACCGGATCAGGGCGTTGTGGCGGGACAGTATTTTCTGGAAGGATTGGGGAGATATTTTCTATAAAAAGGATCTTTTTATAAAAAGAGGACCGCTCTGTCCGGGCGGTCCTCTTTTTGCTGGTCTTTTTATTTTATTCCTCGCGCATCCGGTAGCCAACCCCGATTTCCGTAAATATGTACTGGGGTTCAGCCGGATTTTCCTCCAGCTTCCTTCTGATATGGGCCATGTTTACCCGCAGAATCTGGTTGTCACTATCCGCAAACGGCCCCATATTTTGGAAATAATACTCATAGGTCATGACCTTGCCGGCATTCTGGGCCAGCAGGGAAACCAGCTTATATTCGATCTGGGTCAAATGGACATCCTGTCCTTTACCTTTACCAGCCGGCGTTCAAAGTCAATGAGAAGATCGCCTACTTCATATTTAAGACTCTGGGTGCCGGCCGCTCTCTGGCTGTGGCGCAGCGCGGTGCGGATGCGGGCCAGCAGCTCAGCCGTGCCAAAGGGTTTGGTGAGGTAGTCGTCTGCTCCCAGGTCCAGGGCAGCCACCTTGCTGCGCTCCAGGGTCCTGGCGGAAATCACGATGATGGGCAGGGAGCTGGTGGATCTGACCTCCTGTATGAGTTCCAGGCCGTCCATGTCCGGCAGACCCAGGTCCAGCAGGACCACATCTGGCTTAAGGGATCGATGAGCTTCAGCCCGTCCGTTCCGGTAAGTTGGCGCAGGTAACCTGGTAGCCCTAGGGGGGGACAGGACAGTCTCTATGAAGTTACAGATGTTCTTCTCGTCTTCAATGATGATGATGTTGGCTTTGGTATTCATGATTTAGTATTCCCTCCAATCTGGTAAGGTAAATGTAAACTGGGCGCCCCGCAGGTGATTGCCGGCGTGGATTTCGCCGCCATGGGCATTGATGATGGTTTTGCAGATGCTTAGGCCGATTCCCCTTCCTTTGTGTCCGTCACCGGTATGGTTTTCCGATGTCCCTCCGCCGTCAAAAATCGTATCCAGCAGTTCGGGAGCAATCCCCTTGCCGTAATCTTTGATGGAAACAGAGAGTCCGCTTTTTTCGGCGGCAGCCACCAGGTCAATGGGCCCATTGGTACCGGAATGGAACAGGGCGTTTTCCAGAAGGTTATTGATTACATGCTCTATCAAGGTTGCATCCATGGGTATTATGATGACGGAGTCGGGAATGCTGACCCGCACCTGGACATCCGAAACCGTTTTCTGAACCGCTGCACGGATTCGATATGACTTCTTCCAGGGATCTCGTCTGCATTGACCACGGAGGCCACGCCTTTTCGTCCTGATTCTGGTGACTGAAAGCAGATTCTCCACCATATTGAGAAGCCACTGGGCATCTTCCTCTATGTTCCTGACCAGCTTCCGTTTTTCCTCAGGAGACATATATTCCTCCTGAGCCAGGTAGGTGGAGCTGGAACCGATGATGCTGGTCAGGGGAGTGCGCAGGTCGTGGGACATGGCCCGCATCAGGTTGGCCCTCATGGTTTCCTTTCCGCATTAAGCAGCATGCGGTCTTTTTCCCTGAAGCTGGACATTCTGGCTTGGTAATCATGATGCAGATGCTGCTGGACAGGCTGGATATGAGGGCCATGCCCAGGAAGGTGATGGGATAACCGGACATGGTGAAATTTAAAGTCAGGTAAGGGTATGTAAAGGCAAAATTCACCCAGAATACGCCGAAAAGAGAAGCCAGGATGCCGGCGCCGTAGCAGCTGGTAGCACGGGCAATCATGATGATGGCCAGGGTGTATATGATGGATATATTTGTCACATTGTTGAAGTAAAAATATGGTGGAACTAAAGTCGGCTGCAGCCATATATTCAATGGTAATGGGCAGATTCCTTACCAGATTTATGGCAGCAGCCTTAAGGTCGGTTTTATTTATATGGAATGATTTCATTACATATTCCCTGTTGGCGTTGGATGCATTCCGGCTGCATAGATGAATTAACAATTTTATTATAGCGTATGCCGGGGAAGTTCAACGGAAAAAGGATTTTTTGCGCCTCCGTCCCCTGCCTTTTTTCCCCTTTTCTCCCAGAGGGGGAGGATACGCGGCGCTGGGCCACCAGCTTTCAAAATCCGAGGAGGAAAAACCGATGTCTTCCAGGCGCTCCAGCCTTCGATGGCGTCTGAGGTATAGGTCCTCTTCTTCCTTCTTGCGCACATGAATCTTCACGGCCGCCACAATAGCAATGATGACAGCCAGGGAAAATGCGATTCAGAATGGCCAGGGTGTTGGCCGGAATCCGGATGCTGGCAGCGGTCCCTTCCTTTGAAGTAATGTCCTGGCGGGGGGCCGGGGTCGGGGCCGGCGTCTGCCCGTGGGGAGTTTCTGCATTAGACGGTGCTTCCGGTGTATCCTGGAGGCCGGGGGCGTCTGGGCGGCCGGATGGATCCGAAGGAGCGGGATTATCCGCCTCTCCGTCCTGGCCTATGGAAACCGCAGAGGCTCCTGAGGCGTCCTGGGATGTCAGGGAGGCAGCGCTTCCCTCCAAACCAGGAGAACACAGGTACACGGAACCCACAGGCCTGTCATTGTACGTATAGCTGATACAGGCAATGGCTGTCTGGGGATGGCTGCCGTCCAAATCATAAGTAAGGGCGGACTGGGTGTCGGTGAAGTCGGCATCCCTGGGTATCACCACGCGGCCGCTCCGGTCCAGCTCCAGGGATATGCTGTCGCCGGAGGTCATGCCGGCAATGGTCATGTCATTTTCCAGGGACTTGTACCTGGTTTCGTAATCAACAGTCCGCAGGGACTGAAAATTGCGGAAACCAAAATCGAAAAGAGCCTTGGTATCAGAGTAATGGGACTGGTGGCCGTTGAGCACCACTGCAATCAGAGTCATGTCATTTTTCCTGGCACAGGTAACCAGGGTGTTTCCCGCTAAGGAGGTGTATCCTGTCTTGCCTGCAAAGGCGCCGGGATAATATACGGCTTCATTTTTATTTAGCATCTTGTGGTGGTTGGCCACGTATCCGCCTTCCGGCGTCCGCTTGGTGGGGGCCAGCTTATAGCTGCGGGTGCCGTTGATGGCCAGGAATTCCGGGTTCTGGATGGCGGCTCTGGCGATCAGGGCCATGTCATGGGCCGTAGTGTAGTGGTTTTCGTCATTCAGGCCGCTGGGGTTGTTAAAATGGCTTCCCGTGCAGCCCAGGTTCCGGGCCTTCTCGTTCATCAGCTGGGCGAATGCCTCCCTGGATCCGCTTACATGGCAGGCCAGGGCATTGGCGCTCTCATTGGCAGAGGCCAGCATCAGAGCGTAAAGGCAGTCCCGCACGGTCAGGACATCCCCTTCATCAATGCCGGCGCTGCTGCTTCCAGCCTCCACATTGTATACATCGTCATGGGAAAATGTAACCATCTCATTCAGATCGCACTGTTCCAGCACAATCAGGGCTGTCAGTATCTTGGTGATACTGGCAGGGTAATAGGGCTGGTCCATGTTTTTTCCATAAAGAACCGTCCCGGTGTCGGAGTCCATGACAATGCCCGCGTCAGCCTGGATGGACACATCAGAGGGCCATTCGGGGGCTGCCGCTGCTGTTATGGGGAAAAGTCCTGCACACAGGCAGAGGCATATAAACAACATAAGGAATCGCTTCATCCTAATATTCTCCATTCACTTCTTTGCTAAGATACAGTATAAAGGATTTGCGGCTTCAAGTAAAGGCTGGAGAGGGGCGTTATTTTTGAATCTGTGTCCATTCAGCTTACTTTCCTGCGGTTTTTTATAGTTAGGAGCAGGCAGACTCCAAAGAGAATCAGGGACAGGGAGCCAAAGAGCAGGGCAATGCGGGCAGCCGTGTCCATGAAGAAGCCCTCCGGTACAATGTTGATGAGCATGTCCGTGGCAGGGTCCAGAATCCACAGGTCGTTGCTGAAGAAGATATGGTGGAACATGATGAAGTATTTGGTGAAGTCTGTGGATATGATGAGTCCAAGGGCCGTAATCAGCGCAAAGAACAGTCCGGTCCCCATGCACAGGGAAGGCGGAAGGACCCGTCCCATCCTGGCTTTGGTGGCAGCCATGAGGATGAGAAGGCCGGCTCCAAGGACCAGGCATATCCTGCGGATGGACAGGGCCTTCAGGAAAAGGACCTGCACATCCTCCATATGGGCGATTTCACGTTCATTGAAGAACTCCCTCTGTTCCCCTCCCATGGTGGTGGTCACATGGAGGTCCTCCCTGCCGCCTCTGAGATAATCCATCATTTCATCCGTCACATGGAGAAGATCGTCCATGGTCATGGACGGCAAGCTGTCCAGCACATTGTATTTGGTGTATTCCTTTTCAAAATATCCGGGCGTCCAGTATACCACTGCCTCCACGGAAGTGATGAAAAGAATAATCATCAGGCAAAATGCGGTTACGATTCCGGCGGTTCGGTGTAAATATTTCATGATTCCTCCTGTATGATAGTGTGGGATAAGTTTTATATAACAAAGAAAAGCCCGACCCCGCAGCTTCTGGTATCTGCAAAGTCAGACCTTTTAGTGCGCCTTCAGGGACTCGAACCCTGGACAAATAGATTAAGAGTCTACTGCTCTACCAACTGAGCTAAAGGCGCATGCGTTTATTTTGTTTCTTTAAGTGACACGTCCACTATTATAATGCGTTTTAAGAAAAATGTCAACATTTTTTTCGAAAAAAGTTAATTATCAAAAAGTTAATTATCAAAAGGCTTATCGAAAAAGTTCATTATTTACTGGGCGGAATCGCCGGGTATCCCCTTCCCCACAGATACCACCGGAGCCGGTGATGCCTGGGGGAGGGATTCCTCAGCCGGTTTATACAGCATTACAGCACTTCGACCAGGAATTCGCAGTAAGGATCGCCGTTGGCACAGCATTTTGTCTCTGTTACCCGGCAGGGTTTTCCCAGGGCGGTGGAGAACATGCCCGCAGCCGTACCTGCCTCGTACACGCATATTTTGGAATGTATATTGGGAAGGCCGTAACAGTCCGCGCATTCATAATGCCTGTAGACTGCGTGGGTTTCATCGGCTTCCACCACTTCCTCAAAGGCGTATCCGTCCCTCTGGGCAATGGGCTGGTTGCTTTCCATGATTTCCGGCAGTGTCTTTCCCTGATTTGGTCCGAGGTGATGCTTTCTCCTATGATACGGGATATTTCATAGGCAGCCTCCTTCAGTTCCGGGTAAAACAGGAAGGTAAGGGTCTGACGTTCTCTCATATAATTAAAGGGCATATGGTCGCCCAGGCGGGGACGGATTTTCACCCCCTTTTTCTGGGCCGCGTACGCATCCGCAAAGGAACGCATCACATAGGAATAATCATCAGCCATCTTTCTGGCGTGCTCTGTGTCTATCTGAATTTTACCACGGTTACTCTCCTTTTTGGTAATAATGTTTTTCCCGACGCTGGCGCGGAGCTTTTCTTCCTGGCAAACAGCAGCACCACAAGGGTTAGTATATAGGGCAGCATCTGTACCAGCTGGGGAGGAATGTTGACTCCTGCAGTCTGAACTGGAGGCTTTGGGCAAATCCGTACACCAGGCCTCCCAGCGCCACCCACAGCGGCTTCCAGTTTCCAAGTATCACCATGGACAGGGCGATATAACCTCTTCCTGATACCATGTCTTTGCTGAACATGTTGATATCTCCGATGGACAGGTAGGCTCCGCCTATGGCGGCAAGCGCCGCTGGCCATGACGCAGAGATACTGCATTTTATATACGTTGACTCCCATGGTGCCCGCCATCTCGGGGTTTTCTCCGATGACCAGGATTCTCCAGACCGGCCGGTGTCCTGTATAAGAGGAACCAGAGAAGAAAGACGCAGAGAACCAGGATGTAGAACAGGGGGGAAATGGGTACCATGATATCCCCAATGACAGGAATTTTTGAAATCACAGGCACACGCAGCATGCCCAGTCCCGCCACCATGCTGGACTTGCCCTTGGCCCATATCATTCCAGCAGGACAATGGTAATGCCGGAGGCAAAGATGTTGATGCCCACGCCTGCCAATACATGCTCGCATTTAAAGCCCACGGTCAGAGTCACCAGAACCAGACCCATGAAGATACCGGAGAGGGCGGCAAGAGAGGCCCATCCAGGCGCTGCCTGTCACATAGGAGCCCACCACTCCGAAGAAGCTTCCGATGAGCATGATGCCTCCAGCCCCATATTGATGACTCCTGCCCGTTCTGACAGCATACCGGCCAGGGCTGCAAAGGATATGGTATGGCCACCCGGACCATGCCGGCTAACAGGGAGAGAATCTGTCCGCTCATGATGTCACCGCCTTCCTTCTTTTGTAAAGATTTGAATTGCAATTACGATTCCCGGCGTGGAGATAAACAGTATGATAAGGGCCTGGAGAACGGAGATGAACTCGCCGGGAATGTCCGTCATACGGTTCATGCTGGAGGCACCTGCGTTAAGGGCTCCGAACAACAGGGCCGATGCCAGGGTTCCCAGGGGCTGGTTGTGTCCCATGACCGCAATGGCGATACCGCTGAAGCCGTATCCTGTGGTCATGCCGGATATGTAATAACCTTGTACGCCCATAACTTCGCAGGCGCCGCCAATGCCTGCCAGGGCGCAGGAAATGAACATGGCTGCCAGCAGGTTTTCTTATTGTTGATGCCGGCTGATTCCGCGGCAAATGGGCTGTCCCCTGTCGCCCGCATCTCATATCCCAGCTTTGTCTTGTAGAAAAGGACCCAAAACAGGAATACGGCAAGGAGGGCAATGAAGATGCCTGTGTTCAGCCTGGTATGGGCTACCAGGGATACCAGCCTTGCGCTGTCTTGTATCTCCTCTGTCCTTACCACCATTCCCTCTGATTTAAAGGGTTGTTCACCAGGTATTCCACCAGGTACAGAGCCACATAGTTCAGCATGATGGTGATGATGACTTCGCTTATCTGCAGCTTATTCTTAATCACAGCCGCCAGCATGGCCCATATGCCGCCGAAGATGGCAGCCACCAGAATACATACAGGTATGTGCAGGACGGCGGGCAGTCCCGTGATATAAGTGCCTGCCAGGGCAGCAGGCAGGGCGCCCGCCAGAATCTGCCCTTCTATACCGATATTGAAGATACCGGCCTTGGACGCCACTGCCATGGCCAGTCCTGCAAATATTAGGGGAATGGCTGTGCCGGCAGTTTGGGCCAGGTTATAGGTGCCGAACGCGCCTCCCAGCATGGCGGAGTAAGCTTCCACCGGGGAATACCCTGCGGCTGCTATGATGATGCCCGCCAATACCAGGGAGATCAGGAAGGAAATCAAGGTAAATGCCATGGTACGGCTTTTCAGATATTTAATCATTGTCTGCTGCCTCCTTCCGGGCATTGCCTCCCAGCATATAATAGCCCAGTTCTGTTTTGGTAAATGCGCCGGTCTCCTTTTTCGGCCACGACTCTGCCCTCATAGAGCACCGCAATGCGGTCGGCCAGCTTTATAACCTCATCCAGGTCAGCGGAGATCAGCAGGATGGCGGAACCTGAGTCCCTCATCTGCATGAGATGCTGGTGGATGTATTCGATTGCTCCGATATCCACGCCTCTGGTGGGCTGGGCAGCCACAATAATGTTGGACTGGTGAAGGGCGTGCGCCCGATGATCAGCTTCTGCTGGTTGCCCCTGACGGGGAACTGGTGAGCTGGTCGATGCCGTCTGTCCTGACATCAAACTGTTTTATGGTGTCCCTGGCAACCTGTTTGATGCGCCTGATGTTCAGAAAGCCGTGTTTCACGTATTCGGGCCGGTAATGGTATCCCAGAATGAGGTTTTCCCAATTGGAAAATCCCTTTACAAAGCCGCGTTTGCCGCGCTCCTCCGGAATGTGGCCCATATAGTCCAGCATCCTGCGAGGGAGATGGCGGAAACCGGCGGGAATCCGCAGCAGACCTGGCCTGTAAAATGATTCTCAATCCCTGTGACCACCTCAATGAGTTCGGTCTGTCCGTTTCCCTCCACGCCTGCAATGCCCAGTATCTCGCCTGCCCTGCATTCCAGGCTGATATCAGTGAGTACGGAGCGGCCCTTCTTTTTAAGGCAGATATTCTTAAGACCCAGCTTGAAGGGGCCGGACCCATCGTAGGGAACCCGCTGTACATCAAAGGATATGGGTCGGCCTACCATGAGCCAGCCAGCTTGTCTTCTGTGGCCTGGGCAGCCGGAGGAGGCGATGTTCTCCCTGCGGAGTATGGTGATGTTATCCGCAATGGCCAGGGTCTCCTTAAGCTTGTGGGTAATAATGATGATGGTCCTGCCGTCCTTCTTTAGCTGCCTGAGCATGGCAAGAGCTCCTGCACCTCCTGGGTAAGGACCGCCGGGTTCGTCTAAAAGTATGATGGAAGATTCGTTGTAAAGGGCTTTGAGGATCTCCACCCGCTGTTTTTCTCCCACAGACGGTTCTCTATCCTGCTTTCATGATTCAGATCAAAGTGATACCGGCGGATGAGCGCATCCACCTTTTGGCGGGCTTTGCCGCGATCCAGTAAAATGCCTTTGCGCGGTTCATGGCCCAGGATGATGTTCTCCGTGATGGTGAGATTGCCTACCAGAACAAAATGCTGGTGGACCATGGATATGCCATAATCTATGGCGTCATGGGGCGAACGGATGGCTGCCGTGCCGTTAATGAGAATCCGTCCCTTGTCGGCTTTAAAGGCCGAACAAAATTTTCATCAAGGTGGTTTTGCCGGCGCCGTTCTCGCCTAAAGGGAATGTATCTCGCCCTGTTCTACCTTGAGGGATACCTCCTTATTGGCATAGGAGCCGTGAAAGGTTTGGTAATACCCTGCATCTCTATTGCATACATTGGGACCTCCCTGTGGAAAGGAAGGTGTTGCTTGTGGTAAGCAGCACCTTTCGCAGCCGGTTATTTAACTTCGTCTATGGTTGAAGGAACTGTGATCTCGCCGGAGATGATTTTATCCTTTGCGGTCTGGGCAGCGTCAAGGCTGGCAGGATCAATCTCTACCTTGGAACCTTCGTTGGTGATGCCCAGTGCGTCCTCCTTAAGTCCGGGTACCATGGTACCACCTTCAAAGAGTACCATCTATGGCTGATTTGATGCCGTCCTTGATGACTACATCAATCTTGCGGATAGCCGATAACATGATGTGGTCCGGGTCGATGAGACACTGGTTTACATCTGCGCCGATGGCCTTAAAGGTTCCCTGCTGTGCAGCGTTGAACACGCCCAGTCCGGAACCGCCGGCAGCGGCAAAATGACGTCAGCGCCTGCGTCTGCCTCAGCCAGTGCCAGTTCCTTGGCAGTGGTGGTATCGGCAAAGGAGCCTACATATTTGACAATTACCTCCACATCCGGGTTGGCAGCCTTGGCGCCGGCCATATACCCGGCCACGAAGATATTCTGGGATGGGCTGTCCACGCCAACCACCATGCCTATTTTGTTGGTCTTTGTGTTAAGGCCCGCAACAGTTCCCACCAGATATGTTTTCTCATTGTCCTTAAACAGTACGCTGGTCACGTTGTCACATCCTGTCACCTCGCCGTCCACGAACAGGTATCTCTGCTCCGGAAACTCGGAGGCCACCTTCTGGAGGGCTTCTACGGCATCAAAGCCGCCGCCGATGATCAGGTCGTATTTGCCGGATGCGGAGAGGTCGGTAAAGTTGGCTTCAAATTCAGATATTTCCTTGGGCTCCACCAGCTGATACTCGATTCCGTAATCAGCCTTGGCAGCTTCCACACCGGCCAGCATGCTGTCATTGAATCCGCCGTCTCCCAGTCCGCCGATGCCGATCATAAGGGCAACCTTGAAGGCTCTGAGCCGCCGCTGGGGACGGTCTGACCGTCAGCGGAGCTTTTGCATCTGCTTCCTTGGAGGCTGAGCTGTTGGAATCCGTTTCGCCGGAGTCTGCCGCTGTCTGGGTTCCTGCGTCTGGTGATGAAGCAGCCTTGCCCTGGCATCCGGCCAATGATACGGTCATGGCGGCTGTCAGCGCCAATGCTGTCAATAACTTTAAATGTTTCATGATAGTTTCCTCCTCTGTGTATACCCGCTACATGTCCAGGCGGTTCTGTACGGCCTTGGGCATCTCTATAATGTTTTCACCGCAGTGGCAGTTCATAGTCTCAGGATTGATGGCAGCCATGGCTTCCAGCATAACCTTTCCGACCACAGGGGCGCATTCGGAATAAATGTCAAAGAATGGAGCGTTCCCAGTTGGGGTTGATTCCCTCGGCTGAATTGCTGATAACATACAGGGCCGCGTAGCAGGCGCCGATGGCCCTGGCCAACGCCGCTTCCGGCATCATGGTCTGTCCGCAGATATCGCAATGATCCGCATACATCTTCTGGATTTCAGCAGCTGACTCAGAATCTGGGGGCTTCCGCAACGCCGTAGATGCCGGTGCGGAACACACGGCGGAATACGCCGGAGGCCTTTTCTAAAAGTATCCTGTGCAGGTCGGGACATATGATTTCCCTCATGCGCATGCTGTAGGGGGTGAATTTTCCCAGATAGGACACACGCTTTGTATAATCAATGAAATCCTGGGGACATATGATGTCGCCTGGTTCCAGAAGGGGATTGATCCCGCCGCCGCTTCCGTCTGCCAGTATGTATTTCACGCCGGCTTCCCTTAATGCCCAGAAAATGCGCTCGCTGGGAGTGTCATTGTAAGGTGAGAGTCCCTTCCAGCCGTGGAAAGGCACATAAAGTACCTGCCGGTTTTTGTGATCTGCCGTGATGGAGGCATCCATTTCGTACAGTTTCATGCAGGCGGTGACTCCAAACGGGGTTTCAAATTCCATGTCCCGTTTTAACAGGGTAATGCCTTCCATATTTAAATCTTCGGGAAATTCGCATCCCCAGGTTCCTGAGCCACCGATGTGGCAGTACATGGTCTTTGGTATTTCTTTGCAAATCATAACATTCCCTCACTTATATTTTATTTACCTAGGTTACCGTAATTCTATTAATCCCAAGGTGATTATTCAAGTGAGGGGGAGTCGAAAAGAATAGAAAAATGGAGATGCCCCTTGTATCTGTCTCATATTGAGACTATAATCTCATTATGAGATAAATGGGGAAAGAAATGAAACGATCCGTATTAAGCGCTTGCGCAGCCATTGTGCAGAAGGAGATTGAATTTTATGCGGGATTTACCTGCCTGGAGTACGATGTGAACGATGAGAATACCATGAGAGTTGCGGGCACAGGCATTTTCAGGTCCATTATCTATGCCAATGAAAACCAGCCCTACAGCGCCATTGAACAGGCCAAGACGGACAGGAAGCCTGTATTTGTGAGAAACAGGAACAGCAGCATCTGCCGCAAATGCAGCACCAACCGCATCTGTACGGGAAAGGCAGAGGTGGTGGTGCCCTTGTATATCAGGCAGGCCTTTCTGGGAACTCTGTCCGTGCTGTGCTATGATGAGAAGATACACAAGGATATGCTGGAACATACAGAATATTATAAAAACCTGGCGGTTCATGTGGGACAGGTCATTACCAGGATTGGGAGTCATACCTTCTTGAAGATGCCCTGCATGTGACGGAGCACGCCCTTTCCGACCTGGTGGATTCCATGGAGGACGGGGCTGTCCTGATAGAGAACCGGCGTGTGTCAAAGGTCAACAAGAATGCCCGGATCCAGATGCAGAGAATGGGATAGGAGAGGAGCTGTTCCGGGAAACGGTGAGAAGGTCATTAAGAGAAGGAACAGCAACTGGCTGGATATGAGGGCGGAGAACAGGAGTATCCGCCTTCACGCAAAGCACCAGATTTTTGATTCTGAGTTCCTTATGGGAAAACGGCTGGAGTATGTTGTGCTGGAGCAGAATCTTGTGACGGAGCAGAGCTATTTCAGGATGCCAGCAGGAATCTGTCTCTGGACTACTTTGAGGGAACCAGCGAGGTTCTGACGAAGATGAAAAAGAACGTGATGAAAATTTCGGAAATAAGCCGTTACATGGATCATACAGGGGGACTGGGCAGGAGATGTGGGTAAAGGCCATACATAACAGCGGGCGCTATGCCCAGCAGGAGCTGGTGATATTTGACTGCAATGCATTTTCGGACCTGAATTTTTGCCAACCAGGTATTTGATGAGGGACCGGCATATTCTGCGGCAGGGATATTACCGTGTGCTTAAAGGAGATTCCCAGGCTTCCTTACTGGCTTAGCTAAAGCTGGCGGATAACATTACCCTGCTGGAAAACCACAACATCCGCCTCATTGCCACCCACCCTGGAGGACCTGTCTAAGATGGCTGACCACAACGCGTTTTCCAAGCGTCTCTTTAACCTGTTTTATCCCGCTATCCTGTGTATTCCGCCAATCAGGGAGAGGGATATGGATATAGACCTTACTATATTCAGAAGTATCTGATTTACTATCAGGATTTTGAGAAAAAGAAGGTTGCCTGCAGCTCCAGGGCCCTTACCATGCTTAAGAACCATTCGTGGCCTGGCAATTTCAAACAGATGGAACAGGTCTTAAGCTACCTTATATCCATAAACACCAGCGGAATCATCACGGAAGGGACGTGCGCTGGCTTCCTGATTTTAAACAGAACGAAGGGCCCTTTAACCTGAAGGAGCAGGAACGGCAGCTGATACAGAAAGCGCTGCAGCGTTTTACAGGTCCCTACGGCAAGCAGGCTGGGCTCGCGGCAGATGTTCTTGGCACGCAAGGCTACGTTATACCGTAAGATACAGGAATACCGCCTGGATGAAGCATAGGACAGAGCGGGGGAGGACAACAAAAAAGTCCGACCCCGCAGCTTCCAATATCTGCAAAATCAGACCTTTTAGTGCGCCTTCAGGGACTCGAACCCTGGACAAATAGATTAAGAGTCTACTGCTCTACCAACTGAGCTAAAGGCGCATTTTTTTCATTTTGTTGTGCAGCTGTCTCAACAGCACGTTCGCCATTATATCGCCTAAAAAGCAAAATGTCAACACTTTCGAGAAAAAATTTGGAAATTTTTTTGAGTTTCATGGTTTTTAGCTGTGGCTCCTTTTGGAATCCCTGCGTCCGCGGCTGCCTGTTCCTGTGAGAAACAGACAGCTGCGGATGTGTCCTCTTTTGGGAGGTTATTTTTAACTTTGTCCCCAATTTGGCTGAACTGGAGCCTTAGAGTTTCGCTTAATTTCCAAAGGAACGGTTGAACCGGAGAGCCTGTTTGTTTAAGTCTGTCTTATCGCTGGTGGCCTGGAGCAGTTTTTTTGGTGATTCCCGGAGGAGTGCCATGCTGTCCGCCTCCTGATGGTATCCTTTACCTGTATTCTATGCCGGGTCCTGGCCGAAGGTTCCTGTCCGCCGGGCAAATGAGCTTGCAGATGGCTTGCCCTCGGAGGCGAATTTCATCTCATACTCTGTCATCACATTTCCTTCTGCCATGGGGCTGTTGTGAAGATCAAAGGTATACTCTGTAATCTCCCCAGCCGGCATCTGGAATGGATTCCAGGGAATATTCAAACAGCCCGCGGTTATCTGTCTTGAATTCAACAACACCCTGTGGCGCCAGAATTTTGTCGTATACAGACATAAAGACAGGGATGTGAGTTCGCGGCATGGCGGTCCTTTGCATGGATCTGAGAAGTTCAGGTATATCCGGTCCACCTCGCCGGGGGCAAAGATCTCCGCCATGTCCTTTGCGTCGATGCACATAAAATAAATATTTTCAAGGTCCATTTCGCTGCGTTTCTGAAGTCCCCGGAAGGACGCTGGAATAGCGCTCAATTCCAATATAGTTGATATCCGGGTTGGCGGATGCTTTCCATAATAAAACGGCCCTTACCCATTCCCACCTCGATTTCAAGGGGATGGCTGCCGCCGAATACCTGGTTCCATGTGCCGCGGTGCTGTTCCGGCTCCTGAATGACAAATGGGCTGGAGGCAATGGTTTCCTCGGCACCCTGGATGTGGCGTAATCGCATGTGTTTCATCCTTTCGTGAATATAGTTGCTGCAGGCCTTATTTTAACATTCAAAAGATGCATTTGCAACAAAATTTACTTTTTTCTTATTTTTCTGATTTTTTATAATTAATAGTGCAAAATTAGCAAAAATCTAGTATACTATACATAATAGGCGGATATCTGCGATACTAAGGAGGAAGGCTTATGTCGAATGTGGAGCGGACGACCAGCTGGCAGCAGATTCAGCAGGGCGTTAAGGAAGCAGAGCGATTAATTGCGCGCAAGGAATATAATCTTGTGATGGTCAGAGCCAGACAGGTTCTGGAATATATGGTAAGATGCATGGCTGAGAGAGCGTGTGTGGTGGAAGGGGATCTGTCCGATACCATAGACCAGCTGTACGAAGGCCAGTGGATTAACAAGGCCACCAAGGACAATTACCATACCATCCGTATACTGGGGAACAAGGCGGTTCATGAGGGGGATGACACGGCGTATGACGCCAACCAGGCATTCCAGCTGCTGACCCAGGAAGTGTATGTGTTTGCCAATGAATTTGCAGGAGGTTCGGGCGGCCGTCCGGTCAGAACGTCCTCGGCTGCAAGGAATACATCAGGGCGCCCGGCGCCCAGGCAGGGAACCGGCGGAGGCAGGAGCGCTTCCGGCAGGAACAGCCAGAGGGTACCTGCCAGGAATACCCGCAGCGGCCCGTCCCGCCAGGGCGGACCCAGGAAGAAGCGCAGACGGGTATCACCGGCAGCATACATACTGAGACTGCTGATTCCGGTGCTGCTGGTTATACTTCTGATTGTGGTTATCCGTGTTTTCACGTCGGATAAGGGCAAGGATGCAGATAAGACCACCACAGTTCCGACTGCTGACCACATAATAGAGCTACGCTGCCGCCGGAACCTGAGACAGAGCCTGAGACAGAGCCGCCTGCAGAGACCTACAGGATTAAGGGAAGCAGTGTAAATGTCCGCAGCGAGCCATCTACCAGCGGCCGGATTCTGGTACAGCTGGGCAGCGGCACCGAGGTGGTGTACGTGAAGCGGTATGACAACGACTGGGCAGTCATTAACTACGATGGCCAGGAGGCGTATGTATCCAGCAAATATATTGAAAAGGTAGAACCCGTGGCGTCAACCGGGGGGGAGACTGAGGGCAGCGAGGCCCAGACAGCCAATTAGGCTCATGTATTTGTGAAAATTGTATAGGAAAAATTGGTAATTTTGGATGCAAAAAGAGGAAGAATTTAAAAAGTTCTTCCTCTTTTTGGCGTTTTGCAGTGGGGAAATTGTGAAAAATTAATTTTAAAACTAAAATACCTCTGGTTTTTTTCTAAAAAAGGAGTATCATGAAATGATATGAAAATATATAAGGAGGAGAGCTATGGATACTGTGATTAACCGTTTATCGGAAATCGAAGCAGCGGCCGGAGCCATTGTGGAAGAAGCGAATGCACGCAAGAAGGCATTTGCCGAGGAAATGGACGCAAAGACGGCTGCCTTTGATAAGAGTATGGAACAGGAAACGGCCCGCAGGATTGCAGAGATTCAGGAGAAGATGGAGGCGGACATGAACGGGCTCCTTGCAAAGCAGAAGACAGAATCAGAGGCCCTGCTTAAGGAGCTGGAAGATAATTATAACCGGCACCATGAAGAATATGCAGAGGCTCTGTTCCAGATGATAAAGGTGAGATTATGGGCAGCCTGATTGCTTACAGCGGCATTGCCCACCAAGGTGAAGGCAATGGAACGCTGGCGTATAAAAGATGAGCAGTTCCTTGAGATGGCGGCCCTGGAAACCGTACCGGATGCAGTGCAGTACCTGCGTGCCTTTCTGCCTTACCGCGAGATATTCGGCCAGGTGGAGGACAAGGATCTGCACAGGGAAACATTGAGCAGCATCTGAATCTGTCCCAGTACAGGGATTGTGCAAAGCTTTACCAGTTTGCCAATATAAAGCAGAGGCGTTTCCTGGACCTGTACTTCATGCATTATGAGATTACCATTCTAAAGACCTGTCTGAGAAATGCGGCAGGCCACAGGGAACAGAGGCAGGACCTTTCCATGTTCCGTGATTTCTTTGAGAGGCATTCCGCCCTTGACCTGATCACGCTTTCCCAGTCCCAAAGCATGGAAGAGTTCATAGGGAATCTGAAGGGGTCCGTGTATTACGGGCCCGTTGTACCAGATGCAGCAGAACGGCAGGGTAACCCTTCCGGCCGTGTGAGACAGCCCTGGATATGCTGTATTTCAGGTCCATGTGGAAGATTAAGGACAAGTACCTGTCAAAGAACGAGCAGAAGATAATCGCCCAGTGTTTCGGCACCAGGATGGATATGCTGAACCTTGAGTGGATCTGCCGTTCCAAGAAAGTTTTACCAGCTGGAGCCAGGGGAGATATACGCCATGCTGATTCCCATACAGCTCCATCTGACCAGAAAAGAGATTAACCGGATGGTGGAGGCGGAGAATCTGGATATACTATACGGACTCATAGGAGCGAGCTGGTACGGCAGGACTGGCCTGGTCCATCTGGACCAAGATCAGGATCTGGACCATCTGGCCCACGATATAATAGACAGGATTTACCAGAAGACAAGCAGAAAGGACCCATACTCCATCGCCATACTTAATTCCTATCTCTACTTTAAGGAGAGGGAAATCGAGCGTATCATAACTACCATTGAGAAGATACGTTATGGGCTGGGAGCAAGTTGACTAAAGGGGGTTAAGACGTGATTGAGAAGATGAAGTTCTTAAGTATTACCGGCCCTAAGGAGGATATTGACCGGGTGGTGGACACATATCTTTCCAGATACGAGATACACCTGGAAAATGCCCTGTCGGAGTTAAAGACAGTAAAAGACCTGAGGCCTTATATTGAAACGAATCCATATAAGGATGTGCTGGAAAAGGCCCAGGGGCTGGTGGAAAGCTATCATGACCTGATAACGGACCAGACGGGCCGGAACATGAAGCTGGAGGAGGCCGTTGAGGTTATTAACAGCCTTGACACCCAGCTTAAGGAACGACAGACCAAAAGAACGTCCTGGTGCACCAGCGGGACGAGTTAAAGGCTTCCAGGGACAGGGTTATACCCTTTGCAGGGCTTAACTACAATGTGAAGGAGATACTTAAGTTCCGTTTCATGAAGTTCCGTTTCGGACGTATTTCCAGGAATATTATGAGAAATTCTCATCCTATGTGTATGAGACCATAGACACGGTTATGTTCAAATGCGAGGAGGAGGGAGACTATGTATGGGTGGTCTACTTTGTGCCGGAGAGCCTGGCGGACAAGATCGACGCAATCTACGCATCCCTGCATTTTGAGCGGTTTTTCCTTCCGGATGAATACGAGGGCACTCCTGTGGAGGCAGGACATACTGGACGACAGGATAGGAAGCCTTCAGAAGGAGATAGACGAGGCGGACAGGAATATCGTGGAGGCCATGAGCAGCAGGAAGGACGAGTTTGCCGCTGCCTTAAGGCGCATCAGGACATTTTCAACCAACTTTGATGTGAGGAAAATGGCTGCCGTCACCAAGCATGACACCCATAACTTTACATCCTGTGCGGATGGATGACGGAGAATGATGCAAAGAGGTTCCAGAAGGAAATCGAACGGGACAGCGATACCTTCTGCATTATTGAGGACGACCACAACAATATTATGAGCACGCCTCCCACCAAGTTGAAGAATCCGGGGCTGTTTAAGCCCTTTGAGATGTATGTGGAGATGTACGGGCTGCCATCCTATAATGAGCTGGACCCCACCATACTGATCGGCATTACGTATTCCATTTTGTTTGGTTTCATGTTCGGTGATGCCGGGCAGGGCCTGTGCCTGATGCTTGGCGGATACCTGCTGTACCGGTTTAAGAAGATACGTCTGGCAGGAATCATTTCCTGCTGCGGCGTGTTCTCCACCATATTCGGACTGCTCTTCGGAAGCGTCTTTGGATTTGAGGATATCATAGATGCTGTGTGGCTCAGGCCCCAGGAGGCCATGACAGATCTGCCTTTATCGGCAGGCTGAACACGGTGTTCGTGGTGGCTGTTGCCATCGGCATGGGAATCATCCTTTATGCATGATTCTCAATGTCATCAACAGCCTGAGAACCCATGATGTGGAGAAGGCGTATTTTGACACAAACGGCGTGGCCGGGCTGGTATTCTATTTTGCCCTGGCATCCGTGATTGTACTGTATATGACCGGAAATCCGCTTCCCGCCACCGTGATTCTGGTAATCATGTTCCTGATTCCGCTTCTGGTGATCTTCTTTAAGGAGCCGCTGGCAAGCCATATTGGAAAAAGGCGGAACGGATGGAAACCGGCCTGGGAATGTTTATCACCCAGGGGATATTTGAACTGTTTGAGGTGCTTTTAAGCTATTTTTCCAACACACCTTTCCTTTGTCCGTGTGGGCGCCTTTGCGGTGAGCCATGCAGCTATGATGCAGGTGGTCCTGATGTTAGCAGGGGCAGAGGCAGGAGGAAATACCAACTGGGCCGTGGTTATCGGCGGCAACCTGTTCGTGTGCGGCATGGAGGGACTGATCGTGGGCATTCAGGTGCTCCGTCTGGAGTATTATGAGCTGTTCAGCCGGTTTTACCGCGGCAGCGGCAGGGCATTTGAACCGTATGGAAAGGCTGCCGGAGAGCAGTAAGCATATATAATACAAAAAGGAGATATGAGATATGAGTTTATTAGTTAAGATCACATTGAGCGCAGCACTTATTTTAAGTATTGGAGTTCCCTTTTGGAGCATTTGCAGCAGGGGAAAAGACAAAGGGACGCTATAGGACAGCCCTGGCAGCCAATGTATTCCTGTTTTTCGGCACCATGGTATTCGCGGCAGTGGTCATGTTCTCCGGCAATGCAGTGGCAGCCGAGACAGGAGCCCAGGCAGCCGGTTCATCCGCGGCAGGCATGGGCTATCTGTCGGCAGCACTGGCCACAGGACTTTCCTGTCTGGGCGGCGGTATTGCCGTATCTGCTGCAGCATCCGCAGCGTTAGGAGCCATCAGCGAAGACGGCTCGATCCTTGGTAAATCCCTCATCTTCGTAGGACTTGCCGAAGGTGTTTGTCTGTATGGCCTGATCATTTCCTTCATGATCTTGGGCAAAGCTGTAAGTCTATGAAGATGTATCTCATCAGCGACAACGTGGACACCTGGACCGGCATGCGTCTGGCTGGAGTAGAGGGGGCTGTGGTCCATAAGAGGGAAGAACTGAAGGAAGAACTGGATAAGGCCCTGCCGACAAACCATCGGGATCATCCTGCTGACAGAAAAGTTCGGCAGGGAATTTCCGGAGATCATCGACAATGTAAAGCTGGAGCGCAAGCTTCCGCTGATTGTGGAGATTCCGGACCGCCATGGAACCGGCCGCAAGCCGGACTTTATCACCTCTTATGTGAACGAGGCAATCGGACTGAAACTGTAGTAATGATAGAAAGAGGGTTAATTCAGCTTGACAACAGAGGAAAAGCTAAAGCATTTCCAGGATATCTGCATGACGGATGCCAGAGAGCGCAGCGCCAGGATGTTAGATGACTATATGAACGCCCTGGAGGCTGCCTTTGAGGAGCATGCGGCTGACGCCAGAAGGCGGGCCGACATGCAGGTGGAGGCAGAGACAGAGAAGCTGGAGCGTGAAATCAATAAAAGGCTGTCCATCGGCCAGCTGGATTTAAAGAGGGAGGCCAGCCACAAGCAGGAGGAGCTTAAGGATAAGCTGTTCGTGGAACTGCGCGACAAACTGCCAACTTTATGGAGACGCAGGATTACTTCAGCGGCTTCTGGACCGCCAGGTAAAGGCTGCCAAGGAATTTGCAGGGGATGAGGAACTGATTATCTATATGGACCCATCGGATGTGGATAAGCTGCAGCGCATTGCCATGCACCATAACGCCACCATCAAGGTCAGCGAATATTCCTTTAACGGAGGCACCAGGGCTGTGCTTCCGGGCAAAGCGCATATACTCTATAGACAACTCATTCCAGACTAAGTTAAACGAGGCCCGCCATGAGTTTAAATTTGACTTGACAGGAGGTAGGCAAAGTGGCTAAGACAGGTGTGATTTACGGTATAAATGGTCCGTCGCTGGGCGACTCAGGGTTCCAGATGAATGAGATGGTGCTGTGGCCAGGACGGAAGCTGGTGGGCGAGTCATCGGACTGAACCAGAGAAGACCACCATTCAGGTTTATGAGGAGACCAGCGGAATTAAGCCGGGAGAAACCGTGACTGGTACAGGCGCTCCTGTATCCGTTACACTGGCGCCGGGAATCCTGAGCAATATATTTGACGGAATTGAGCGTCCCTTAAGCGAGATTGCCAAGGGAAGCGGATATTATATCAGCAGAGGCATATCCGTCAACAGTCTGGACACGGATAAAAAGTGGGATACCCACATGGTGGTGAAGGAAGGGGACAGAACTCATGCCCGGCACCATTATTGCTGAGGTGCCGGAGACAAGGGCTATCACCCATATATCAACAAGTGGCTCCGCCGGATGCGGAAGGCTATGTCCTTACGGTGGTGCCGGACGGCCAGTACACCATAGAGGAGCCGCTTCTGACCCTTCAGCTCATGGACGGCACTGAGAGGACCCTGACCATGACCCAGAAATGGCCCATCCATGCGTATTGTGCTGTCTGCCAGGCGGTTCCCGGCAGTGAAGCCCCTGATCACAGGCCAGCGTATTCTGACACCATGTTTCCCCTGGCAAAGGGCGGCATCGGCAGCCATTCCTGAGGCTTCTGGCACTGGCAAAACCATACGACTCCAGCACCGTGGCAAAGTGGTCGGATGCGGATGTCATCATCTAATTGGCTGCGGTGAGCGCGGCAACGAGATGACCCAGGTTCTGGAGGAGTTCTCAGAGCTCATAGACCCAAAAACAGGAAATCCGCTGGATGGACAGGGACGACCCTGATTGCCAACACATCCAACATGCCGGTGGCTGCCCGTGAGGCCAGCCTGTATTCCGGACTTACCCTGGCCGAGTATTACAGGGATATGGGCTATCATGTGGCTATTATGGCCGATTCCACCTCCAGATGGGCAGAGGCCTTAAGGGGCTGTCAGGCCGTCTGAGGAGATGCCTGCAGAGGAAGGATTCCCGGCTTACCTGGCATCCCGCCTTTCCGCGTTCTACGAGAGGGCCGGGCATGATGCAGAACCTCAATGGAACAGAAGGTTCCGTGACCATCATCGAGCGCGGTGTCGCCTCAGGGCGGCGATTTCTCCGAGCCTGTGACCCAGAACACCAAGCGTTTTGTGCGCTGCTTCTGGGGACTGGATAAATCCCTGGCTTACGCCAGGCACTTCCCGGCCATCCATTGGCTTACCAGCTATTCAGAGTATATAAACGACCTGTCCTCCTGGTACATGGACATACGTGGATGGGTTTGTGGACGACCGGAACCGCCTGATGGCACTTCTGGTGCAGGAGAGCAGCCTGATGGAGATTGTAAAGCTGATTGCCGACGTACCGCCGAAGGAAATTGTAGTTGCGCTTGAAATCGCAAAGGTGATCCGTCTGGGGTTCCTGCAGCAGAATGCATTCCATAAGGACGACACGTCTGTGCCTTTGATTAAGCAGTTTAAGATGATGAAGCCACCTCACCGCTAAAAAATCACGTTCCCAGTCCATGGGGCATGCCTGTAATCTGTGCTGCTGAAGGAGGAGAACATATTTGACAAAATCATATCCATTAAAATACGATGTGCCCAATGACCGCCTGGAAATGTTT
>SCPN01000172.1_pt1 | contig 38597 bp, 55 predicted proteins | sample 6106831 | NCBI WGS metagenome assembly SCPN01 (sample SAMN10720447, study PRJNA508395) | human gut metagenome | isolation source: Participant 1, 0 month | reverse complement strand
GGAGCTGTGAGCTGTTTTTTTAACGATGTAGAAGCGTAGAGAAATATATGCATAATCGTGAGATGACGCGTAGGCGTTAGCTTCACAAAGGAGAAGAACAATGGCCAATCAACAAACATTAGAAGAATTATACGCCATTATTAAGGGGCGCAAGGAAACACCAAAGGAAGGATCCTACACGAATTACTTGTTCGATAAGGACTCGATAAAATATTGAAAAGGTAGGCGAAGAAGCAACAGAAGTTGTCATCGCCGCTAAGAACGAAGATCCCCAAGAACTCTGTGTATGAAACAGCAGACATACTCTACCATTTGCTCGTGTTATTGGTAGTGGGCGTTTCACGAAGCCATCTTGTGAAGAGTTGGCAAGTCGTGAAGGCGTCATCAGCAAAACACAGGAACGCAAAGCGATTACAGATTTGTAAGGAGTAGATATGAAGAAGATTATTACCAATTAAAGCCCTATGTGCCAGAGGAACCGGCAGAGTCTGTCAAAGCTCGCCTGTGTGGAGCGCCTTGTGGATTGTCAGCCAATGAAACCCTTATGGTACATCGCCAAAGGTGCGCGACGCAGTACTAGACTATGTGACGAACAATGATGCTAATCTATATCCGGATGGCAACGCATCATCATCCCGAAGCGTATTAGCGGACTATTGGAAGGTAGTAGAAATCAACTTGTTATTGGCGTCGGCTTCCTGATGAAATGTGATTTCCATGGTAAATAAAACATTTATCATGCCGGTGATTCTATCGTTATCAGTGTGCCCGCATTCTCTGAATATGGCCTAAAATGGCCTTGTAGAAGGTGCTGTTATTCGCGAGGTTCCGTGTATTGAGGCAACAGGGCAATACGATTTTAGGGCGATGCGTCAAGCTGTAGATGATACGACGCGCCTCGTATGGATTTGTAATCCTAACAACCCAACAGGAACCTATGAATCTGTTGAAGATATCCGTAACTTTATCAGTACCTTGCCAAAAGATGTTAGTCATCATCGACGAAGCTTATATCGATTTCGTAACCTCCGTAGAGGTACCAACGGCACGAGCTTTGCTTGATGAATTTCCTAATGTATTTATTATGCGCACCTTCTCTAAGGCCTATGGCCTTGCCAACTCGCGTAGGCTATATGATGAGTAGCGCTGAATTAGCGAACTATATTCAAACCATTCGCTTGCCATATAATTTGAATACATTGTCTCAAGTAGCCGCTGAGGTCACTTTCTTATCGTGAACTTTTGCGTAGCACTGTAGAAAAGAATGCCAGAACGCGCGTTGTGGGAACAAATGTTGGATGAAGTAGGTGGCACGTATTATAAGAAGCGGTGCTAATTTTATCTTTATGTCCGTACCTAATGCGGATAGCCTTGCTGATGAATGGCTCGCTAAGGGCTATCAAGTACGTCGTGGACAACGAGGATAATTGGTTGCGTGTAACATTGCTTGACCGCTAGTGATGGTGCTATTATGCGCTCTATTTTGAAAGAATATATGGCTCGCCAATAAAAGAAAGGATGTCACTATGATTGCCATAATTGATTATGATGCGGGCAATACATTTAATGTACAAAAGCATTACAACATATCGGACTTTGATGCAGTGTTGACCGATCGAGATACGATTTTACGCTGATGGGGTGATTCTACCAGGTGTTGGCGCCCATGCATCGGCCGTTTCCGTCCTTCGTGAGCGCTACTTATCGACGTCATTCATGTGAGGTGGTAGAGCGCATACCATTGCTTGGTATTTGTTTAGGGATGCAGTTTGTTTGGTGAATCTGAAGAATATGGACCGACTCCCGGATTGATTATTATACCGCACTGTGAAAGCCATTCCTAATAACCTCGGCCTTCGTGTACCTCATATGTGGGATGGAATCAAAATACACTATGCCGTAAAGATAGCGTTTTTTCTGATGTATCTGATAAATATACATATTTTGTGCACTCTTATTACGTAGATACCGATTCTCAATATGTTACAACAACTGCAGACTATGGGATTAAGGTACCGGGCATTGTGGAGAGGGGAAATGTCTATGGCATGCAGTTTCACCCTGAAAAAAGCGGCGGTAATGTAGGGCTTGATCTACTACGCACCTTTGGAAATATCATAGTAAAAAAATAAAATAGTCTTCGATATATGCTTTTAACGAATAATGAGTATCTAAAATGAGTAAGTGTAAATTGACATATTTTGTTTACATATACAATAGGTATGTAAGTACTCATCAATTTATAAGCTAAAGTGGCATTGGAGACCTAATTTTATTAGAACTATTTATTCGGCACCTCCGATGTCACGTACATTGGAGGTGTTTTTATGGTTATGAATGGTATTTACTTAGTTATAGCCTCCGCGTGTATTCTAATTTTAGCGTACCGCTTTTATGGAGCTTTCATAGCGGCCAAGGTGCTGACACTTGATCAGTATCGTCCAACGCCGGCTATGGTCCACAATGATGGTCACGATTACGTGCCAACAAACAAATGGGTAACATTTGGTCATCACTTTGCAGCGATTGCTGGTGCAGGTCCTCTCGTAGGTCCTGTTATCGCAGCTCAATTCGGGTATTTGCCTGGTGCATTATGGATCCTTATCGGTTCTGTATTAGCCGGTGCTGTACATGACATGGTTATCTTGTTCGCATCCGTTCGCTATGATGGTAAATCTATTGCGGATATTGCACGTGAAGAAATCAGTAAATTTGCTGGTTTCGGTGCTATGCTTGCTACATTGTTCCTATTGATCATCACCCTTGCTGGTATGGCCGTAGTAGTAGCTAACGCATTGCATAATTCTCCTTGGGGATTCTTCTCCGTATTTGCTACCATTCCAATCGCTATTTTTATTGGTATTTATTTGAAATGGTTGCGTCCTGGTAAAATTCAAAGAAGCCACTATTATCGGTGTAGCGTTGATTTTCGCAGCTATTATCTACGGTCCAAACGTAGCAGCTAGCGAATATGCTTCTTGGTTTACATATGATTTGCAAACCATTGAAATCATGCTTGCAGTATATGGTTTCTTTGCAGCAGATTGCCAGTTTGGTTATTGCTTGCTCCTCGTGATTACTTGTCCACATACCTTAAAATCGGTACAATCGGCGCATTAGCTCTTGGTATTATCATTGTAATGCCTGAAATCCAAATGCCAGCTGTTACCCCTTATATCTGGGGCGGCGGTCCTGTATTGAAAGGTTCTGTATTCCCTTACATCTTCATTACTATTGCATGTGGTGCGTTATCTGGTTTCCATACTGTTATCGCAACTGGTACAACACCAAAAATGCTTACTAATGAAAAAGAAATTTTACCTATCGGTTATGGTGCAATGTTAACAGAAGGCTTCATCGCTATGATGGCGTTGATCGCAGCTACTGCATTGCATCCAGATGATTACTTCGCAATTAACTCCACTGTTGAATCCTTCAAAGCATTAGGTCTTCAAGTTCATGAATTGCCAGCTTTGTCTGCAATGGTTGGCGAAGACTTGATGCACCGTCCTGGTGGCGCCGTATCCCTTGCGGTAGGTATGGCTCATATCTTCTACCAGATTGCCTAACATGGATCACTTGATGGGTTACTGGTATCACTTCTGTATTATGTTCGAAGCATTGTTTATTATGACTTTGATTGATGCTGGTACTCGTGTAGGTCGTTACTTGCTTCAAGAATTATTAGGTCATTTCCATCCTAAATTCAACGACCAACATTGGGCTCCTGGTGTATATGGTTGTGCAGCGCTTATATGCGTATTGTGGGGCTACCTAGTTCTACAAGGTAACATCGGTATTATCTGGCCTCTATTCGGTGTATCTAACCAATTATTAGGTACTATGACATTGGCCGTAGGTACTACAGTTATCATGCGTCTTGGTCGCAAACGCTATGCATGGGTAACAGGTATTCCTTGTATCCTTATGGCTATCGTTGCCATTGCGGCAGACTATGAAAACGTATTCTACAGCTATGTTCCTGCTGGTAAATGGATTCTAGTAGCGTTCAGTGCTGCTATGTTCCTCATGATTCTCATCGTATTAGTAGAGGCTATACGTAGCTGGATTCGCTTATCTAGCATGCCTCAAGACTACCGTACACAAACTGAAATCGAAGCTGAAAGCCTTGTAAAATACGGTAAAGAAGTAAAAGCATAAATCTGATTTGTTATACTACATGAAAACGCACTCGCCTTGGTGGGTGCGTTTTTCTATTTGCTTTCATATAAATTTAATTACACCTTATCATTTTATATAGTCTATAGAATTTATTGACATATATAGAGATATGCTATAGGATGTTAGTAGAGATACATCTCGATAATAAAATAGTTAGGTAACGGCGCCTAGTTTTCAGAACATTCTGAGACTAGGCGCTTTTTGTATGAAAGGAGTCTATTATGATAGGTATCGATACAGGTAATACAGCATGGGTACTCATAGCAGCTGCTATGGTGTTTTTCATGACACCAGGGCTTGCCTTATTTTATGGAGGTATGGCGCGTAGTAAAAACGTACTTAGCACTATCATGCAGAGCTTCTTTCTAATTGGTGTTATCTCCGTTGAATTTATGCTCATAGGCTATACATTAATCTTTGGTGATGATGTACATGGTATCATCGGAAGTCTGCATAAAATTGGCCTTATGGGGACTGAGAATAGTATTATGGAAGGTGCGAATATTCCAGAAATGGCATTCATTGCCTTCCAATGTATGTTTGCTATCATCACACCAGCCATCATGAGCGGTTCCATTACGGGACGTATGCGTTTTGCTCCATTTGTGATATTTGCCATTATCTGGTCTATATTAATTTATAATCCAATGGCCCATTGGGTATGGTGGGGCGGTGGATTTCTCGCCAATCTTGGGGCCCTCGACTTTGCTGGTGGTCTCGTTATCCATGTATTATCTGGTGTATCAGGCCTCGTACTTTGTTTGCTCCTAGGTCGACGCCGTGGTTATGGGCGCATGCCAATGCTACCGCATCATTTGCCAATGACTGTTCTCGGTGGCGCCATGTTATGGTTCGGTTGGTTCGGCTTTAATGCCGGTTCTGCTCTTGGGGCTGGTCCTTTGGCGGCCAATGCGGTGTTGACGACTCAAATGTCTGCTGCTATCGGCATCGTTGGTTGGGTATTGGTAGAAAGATATCACCGTGGTAAACCGACCGTGTTGGGTGCCGTATCTGGTGGCGTATCCGGACTTGTTGCGATTACGCCAGCAGCTGGATTTGTAACACCTGTAGCAGCCATACCAATCGGTTTCGTTGGTGCTATCTGTTGCTATGTAGCGGTCGCTGTGTTAAAGAGCAAGTTTGGTTATGATGATTCTCTTGATGCTTTTGGTATCCACGGTGTAGGTGGTATGTGGGGTGCCATTGCTACCGGTCTATTTGCTACGGTTACTGTAAATCCTGATGGTGCAGATGGATTGTTCTATGGTGGTAACTTGCTCATTCCTCAATTGATTTCTCTCGTCGTAGCCATTGCCCTTGCTATCATCGGCACAACTATTATCTTCAAGGTTGTTAGTCTATTTATGGACATGCGCGTTAGCATTAGTGCCGAATCTTTGGGTATCGACATTAGTGAACATGGCGAAGGTGCGTATAATCAATCTGAATTTAAGAGCAGTGGACGTTTTATTACCTCTGACCAACATTCCTTGGTGTAACGTATTCCTGGTGAAAGCTAGCTTTCACAGATGGTACAATAGATGTAATGAAAACGTAGATGAGGTGATACTATGAAACGGATGAAGAAAAGTAGATATCATTGCTCGGGCAGAGCAATTAGAAGATTTAAAAGAAGCCTTGAATCGCATTGGCATTCAAGGGATGACGGTCTCCCAAGTATTTGGCTGTGGATTGCAAAAAGGGCATACAGAAGTTTATCGTGGGCAAGAGTATGCGGTCAATCTTGTACCAATGGTGAAGGTTGAAACCGTTGTATGTGACGTGCCTGTTGATCTTGTAATGGATACGGCGCGCGATACTTTGCAAACTGGCGAGGTAGGAGACGGTAAGATTTTCGTGTACGATGTAGAAGATTCTATGCGGATTAGAACCGGTACGCGCGGTACGAAGGCCGTTACTGATGATGAAGCTTAAATTTTGTTCGTATTGGAGCAAATATATACAACTATATAAGCGAGGTATACTAGGCATTATTGCATTTATTGGAATTACGGTAGTCATTATCTCCATCTTAGCTACTATTGCGAGTAGAGGCATGGGTGTTATTTTTAATGAGGTAATAGCACGTCAGACCATGATGCGAGGGACTATTACCGTCGCTAGCCTGAGCGCCACCCCATGGGGGACCATATCCTTTGAGGATTTGCAATGGGCTGATGACGATGGACATCAGTTGATGACCGTACCTTCCGGTAAGATACGCGTTAATATGTGGGATGTGATTACTCGTAATTTTAAGGCATCTGCCATACGAGGCATAGAATTAAATGATGCGGTCATTGTAGTAGATTTAGATGACGATAATCGGGTCGATTTTGTGCCTGCTTCTCCTGATATTAATAAACCCTTATCTGAAGTAGAACAGCGACCTAAAGCACCTAAAAAAACGACCCTAGAACGTCAAGAAGAGCTAGGGAAAAAGGTGCGTAACTTTAATTGGAATGGTCAACATATCGATGCGATTGTGAAGCTTTCAGACTGCCAATTGGAAATATTCCAAAAGAATCGACATTATGTGATGAAGAATGTGAATGCTCGATTTGATATTGATACGAATCGTGCCATTCGCATGAATCTAACAACTGGTAAAATCTGGAGGCACCGCCATTGGGATGGCCTCACATTGGAAGGCCGTATCGATCTAAAAGATGTGCTTAAGCATCGTATGCCTACGCTGAATATGAATCTAAATATTTATGGTGTAGATCCGGCATCCTTAGGATTTGGTGATAGTATTCACGATAAGATGACCTTGCTGACAGCAGTGACGGGGGATATTAATCGGCCCTTTGCATCGGGACGTGTTACCATGCCAATCCTTAGAATCCCTGCACTAACCTTTGAAAATGTGGTAGGCGATGTAACCTATCAAGATGGCATACTGGATTTTAAAGAGGTATATGCGAATGTATTTGGCGGTAAGTTAAAGGCTAAAGGTGTATATAATCTAGATACGCGGGCCTATGAATTAACGGGGGTCGCTACGGATCTAGATAGTAGCATGGCCTTAAAAACACCGGATTTTGCTGTTCCTGTATCGGCGAACCTTAATTTTTCAAGTAAGGGACAGCCTAAAGATATGGTGGTGTGGGGCGATTTTACATCTGGTACAGGTCGTTACATACTCATACCTATACAATCTATTACGGGGCGCTTTCACAATCAAGGACGTCATTTATCGTTCTTTGATGTGAAAGTACATACATCGGTAACAACTATCTCAACGGATGCATTGCATATCGATAATGGCGAATTAACATTGGGACCATTGAATATTACATCCAATGGGGGTAGTAATTTTGCCATTTATGATGAAAGTACCTTTGGCGAGCTTGGGCGTACGATGGATGGTATAAAAAGTGACATGGCGCAGGCAAATCAGAATATGAAACGCGCTCAAGGTAATAGTCAATCGATGAATCAAGAAGGTATAAAGCCATCAAGTGATGCAAAAGGCGTTTTAGATGATGCCAAAGAAGCAATCAAAGGATTTTCCGATAGCTTGAAATCGATTAAGATTCGATGAAGTTTGAAAATTTTCATGTTCAGCTTATCTCCTAAGTATAATGCGAAATGTTATCAAAACATTTGATAACATAGTGGATTATATATGTGTTTTATTAGGAGGTTTCTTATGAGAAAAGCTAAAAAATTATCTTTAACACTTATGGCGTCTGTTATGGCTTTAGGCGTTATAGCATTTACAGCACAACCATCTAACGCATCTTATGGCTATAAATATACTGATTCCATTCGCCCACCAGTTTTGACACCTACACCATCTACGGGTAGAGCACCTGTGGAACCTGTAGCCACTACAGTTACACCAGCTCCTCTGCTAAAACTACAACAACAGTAGAGCCTACTAAAGCGGCTGGTTCTGTAACAACAGCTAATACTACAAATAATACAGATAAAACAGCACAAGATATTCTTAGCTCTTTGCTTTCCTTGTTGCAAAACTTGTTTAACACTCTATTTAAATAATAGGGGATAACAAAACGGCGGTCCTTTTTGGAACCGCCGTTGTTGCATATACAAAACAGCCCTTCGGTTGCGTCCGAAGGGCTTTACTGTTTGTATTATTATTTTGTGTTTTTGTCAGTTGTTTGTGTATGTTTAACCTTGATAAGAGGTTCGTCCTTTGCGCGGATTTTGTGTTGGATTCCACTTTAGAACTCGTTTCTACCTTGGCAGACGTATTATCTGATGGTGGCAAGAATGTACTGATTTCATTTTTGTGAGGCCCGTTCGTATTGGTTGTGGATGCTAGTTGCGCCCGTTGTGGAGCGATGAAAATTTCATCCTTCGTAATTTTTACGTCATTCAATAGTAATTTGAATGCGCTAGGACTTACGAATAATTGACCATCTATCATGCGCGGTGTAGGAAGCATAGATTCAGATGTATCAAGGTTGATAATTTGCAATTTGCCTTTTCTTACGATTTGCGCTTGATCTGGTTGGATGGCTAGTGTAGCAATGCTCATGTCTACCAATGCAGTTTTTGTTGGTGCATCCCAAGCTACCTTATAGCCTAACGCTTCCGATACTTGGCGCAATGCTACGAGCGGTTGGCCGTCCACATAGGCTACGTTTTGATGGTCTTTCACCGGTTCTAATACCTTGCCATCTACATTGATGTGATGTTGTGTCGTTACAGATGCAGGTTTTTCTAAATTTTGAGCTGGTGCTGGTGTTTCCATGCCGATTGCTGCATGTGCTGGTTGTGCCATGCCTACTGTGAAAGCTAGCGCACCTAGAGCGATACTAGATAAAATAAGCTGTTTTAGTTTCATAAGGGACCTCCATAAGGTGTTATATTGTTTTGAATATATTAATATTACCAGATGTATATGAATATTTTATTATAAACTTTAATTTCATGCAATTTAAATTAAGCTAGAATAAGTTAATAGTTTGTTTTGTAGGAGTCATAGACATATACTTTGCTAAAAAAATCAACTATGTTATCCTAATGATGTATATAAAATTACTAGTGCATATAGGGTGAAGATTAGAGTCAAGAGAGAAGTAGGAATGTCTTCTAACAATAAAAATTTTTTTAAAGCTATATATATGTTTGTTGTTCTTTTTTTATTGGATGTGGCTCTTGTATACTCACTAGTTCAGTTAGGAAATGGTTCGTATCGTAAGATAGATGCTATAGTCTGTTTTGGGGCTATTAATGCGGTATTTATATATCTAAATTTTGGGGAAATAAAAGTCATTTATAGATATATAAAGGAAGGACGGTTTGGGGAAGGTATAAAAAAGGCTATACGTTTATTGAAATATAGTAAAACAAGTTATTTTACCCGTATATCAAGTATAATTATAGGTATTTGTTTTATTGGTTGGGGCATACAAGTTGAAAGTGGTATATTGATAAAACTAATCGCGTTTACTATTGGTGGTATTAATCTTTGGAGATCAATATAATCATTATTTTAGAACATCTTAAACAATTAATTACGTATATAGAAGCGTAAATATAATGAGGTTGAACCCCCTATGATATAATTAAGTATCGCATGAATTGCTCCATATATTATATTATTTTATAGAAAGAGGTTCCTTATGGCATCCGGCGATCTGAAAAGAGTTACAAGGCGTAACGATGTTAGGTCACAAGATCGATTATCCTACTGATTATGCACCACAGGTGTTAGAGGCGTTTGATAACAAACACCCTGATAACGATTATTTCGTTAAGTTTAATTGTCCTGAGTTCACTAGCTTGTGCCCTATGACAGGGCAACCAGACTTTGCGACCATCTATATTTCTTATGTGCCAGATAAGAAAATGGTTGAGTCCAAATCTTTGAAATTATATCTATTTAGTTTCCGCAATCACGGGGACTTTCATGAGGACTGCATTAATATTATCATGAAGGATTTGATTAAGTTGATGGATCCTAAATACATCGAAGTATGGGGCAAGTTTACGCCGCGCGGTGGTTTGTCCATCGATCCATACGCAAACTATGGCAAGCCTGGTACAGACTGGGAAAAGACGGCAAAAGAGCGCCTTCATTTCCACGATATGCAACCTGAACGCGTAGCGTACCGTTAAGATGAATTACGAATTTATAGCTGTCATCTCGGCAATCATATTTTGCTTTGTGTTTGGCCTATTATTGTCATTGCATCCCACAGCGCTCGTTGTTGGTAATCATAGTTCCCTACATACATACAGCCGATGGACACGGTGGAGTGCTTACGTATCGTTGATACTATTAGTATTGCGAATCGACATTACTGTAACAGACAGTATGGTGCCGTCTAGCTGGATGTTTAGTGAATGGTTTCAGCTTGTCACCATTATTATATTTGCTCTCGTCCTACTACAAACCCTGGGATTCGTAGATTTTACACATGGGGAACGAAATGTACAGTTTCACTATTGGCAAGTTGAGCAGGGTTACAGTTTAAACTCTTGGATGGAACGATATTTACAACAGCATCCTGGTCAAGTAGCAGGGGCGTTGGTAAATTATTGTTATGTCTTATGGATGACATGGCGTTCTATGTGGCCTGCCATATTGATGTTATTCTGGTATAAACTATGGGCTGTTGAAGTGAATGGCTTGCTTTCACCGATTATATCTAGAAAAGAGCATATGCCAGATGTGGTTTCTTATTTGATATTAGATCCACATATTGTAACGTATACCTTGGCTGGTTTCTTATGGGGTCATATTGTATTGCATGAACGAAAGAACATCATCTTATATGGCAATAGCAGGGCTTTCCAGTTTGTGCTCTCTAGGCTTATAGTTATCGTGGGCAGTCTTTTATGGATAGGAATTGCCGTTGCCATTGTGACTGTGCCTGTTACGTGGGATTCGATAATTAACACACTTAGTAAGATACGATAAACTCAGTTATTTCCTATAAACTGCGTACTTTAAAGACCCTCAAAATTCTTGACAGATATATTCCTAGGTGTTAGAGTAGGAATATATTTATAGAGTGTACAAATGATTATACCCAGTGTATAGTTTGGTAATTATTAAAACCGTGACTTACGCCCTTGGGAGTATCCAAGGGCGTTATATTTTTGATAGATACACTGTTCGTGTAATGAACGTAGATATGGAGTACTTATGATGCAAGGTTTGCGCGAATTATGGGGCAAAATTCAATACAATATTAAACGCGTCATGGATTCTGACCCGGCTGCCACAAATGTGTGGATGGTTATATGGACATATCCTCATATTACGGCCTTATTTTGGCATTTCTTTGCACATCGTCTCTATAAAGCGGGATGGCCTACATTGGCACGCCGTATAGCACTTCATTCTCGTCATGTAACAGGCATTGAGATTCATCCCGGTGCTACCATAGGTCGCGGCTTATTTATTGACCATGGTATGGGCGTTGTTATCGGTGAAACCGCCATCGTCGGAGATAATGTGACATTGTTCCACCAAGTAACATTGGGCGGTATGTCCTCTAAGAAAACAAAACGCCATCCCACCATTGAAGATGATGTACTCATTGGTACAGGTACAAAAATTTTAGGGGATATTACGATTGGAGCTCGTACTAAAATCGGTTGTAATCTAGTTATAAAACACGATATTCCAAAAGATATGGTTATCTTTGAAACGGATCCGGAAAATATGTATGTTCGGAAACCTAGACGAAAGAATAAAAATAGCGCATCGAATGATAGTCCATATCCTGAAAACTACATAGAATACTATATATAAATAGACTGGTTTAGACCTCTTGCTGTTAGAGGCATATCTGATGGTAAGAGGTCTTTTTGTTTCATAAAAATCTCATTGAAAAAAATCGATAAAGTTATTGACAAGGAAAATCATTATTGTTAATATAATTATGTAATCAATACTGATTATAAATTACAGAAATAAATAACAGGCATAAAAACTGACTGGATTTGTCCTGATGTTAGGATAAATTATAATTGAGAATTAAATGAAAAAGGAGTAATTATTATGAAAAACGTACAACAAGTAAATCAATATTTAGCAGATCTTTCCGTATGGAATGTAAAATTACACAACCTTCATTTCAATGTAACTGGTCCACAATTCAAATCCATCCATGAATACTTAGAATCCATTTATGATGAAGCATTTGAATATTTTGATGCAGTCGCTGAACATGTAAAAATGCAAGGTGAATTCCCATTGGTAAATTCTGTTGAATATGCAAAATTAGCAAAAATCGGTGAACTAGGTCAAGAAGATATTCCTCAACATAAAGTTATCGAAATTTTACTTCATGACTTTAAATATATGAAAGATCAAGCAGCTGCTATTCGTGAAGCTGCTGGTGAAGAAGATAATTTCTTGCTTTCCAACATGATGGAAGATCACATTGAATATTATGTAAAACAAATTTGGTTCATTGAATCTATGTTGAAATAATTCAATTGACAACGCCTTACTGGGTGTGATATGATTACCCAGTAAAGCATGGAGGATTACTCAAGAGGCTGAAGAGGACGGTTTGCTAAATCGTTAGGGCGGGTTACCGTCGCTAGGGTTCGAATCCCTAATCCTCCGCCATGCTGAGACCTCACATCGTCTGATGTGAGGTCTTTTTTATTAACCATACAGTGTAAGGAATAGGGATAGAGTTGACGTATTCATATCTGATTGCTTATAATGAATTGTATAAAATTTAATTTAAGGAGACTTTTATGAATACACAATATACACGTCATTTATCGATGATTCGTCGCGCCCTTAGTATTGGAACCCTTTGTTTAGTGGCATCCTTCGGTGTGGCTCATGCGGAAGACTTTGCAATTCCTAGTGCCCGTCCTGTGGTAGATGGTATGAGTACTGATGATGTTAAAGTCGTATCTGCTGCACATCCTGGTAGCGCTAACCTTATTACACCAAATGATTGGACATACAAAGCGTTAAAGACGCTGGTAAAACATGGGGCCATTACAGATACACACGGATTTACATTCGATGATAGCACTAGCTATACAAAGGATGAGTTGATGCCGTTACTTGATGAAGTTGTGGAAAAACGGGAACAAATGAACGACAATGATCGTCAATTTGCGTTGCGTATCTACCAAGAAAACATGCGTGATGTCATGGATTATCGCATTGAACGAGACAAGAAAAATCACCGAAGAACGCCGTCAAAAATTAGATGAAAAAACGAGTTAAGAAATCTGGTAAAGATGTAAAGGTATCTGAAAAACAACAGGAATCTCTTGATGCGGCTACTGATGAAGTAGCTAAGCCAAAAGAACGGGCCTTAACAGATGAACAAATTAAGGAAAAAATGAAGAAATTCAAAATTGATGACTCTCGTGTAAAGACTAACGGTGATGTTCGTATTCGCTATACGGGTTCCAAGAATGGTAAATCTAAAGCAGATGCGCGTGTTCAAACAGAAATGACGTTTACTCTATAATCCCTGTAAGGGAACAACATGATTAATTTTCTTAAAAATAAGTTGTTTACCGTCCATCAGAATGGCAAACAACAAGTTAGTGAAGTATTTAAGTATATCGGACCGGGTATTATTGTAACTGTCGGATTTATCGATCCTGGCAATTGGGCTGCCAACTTAGCAGCAGGTGCTAGCTATGGTTATGAATTATTATGGGTCGTAACATTATCTACGCTTATGCTCATTTTATTGCAGCATAATGTGGCCCATTTGGGATTGTCAGGGCAATGCCTAGCAGAATGTGCTTATGAATTCTTACCGAAATGGTTATCTCGTACGGTGCTTAGTACAGCAGGGATTGCGGCCGTAGCAACGGCGCTAGCGGAGTTTATTGGTGCTGCTATTGCATTAAAGATGCTCTTTGGTATCCCTCTCGTTATCGGTAGCGTGTTGACGGCTATCGTATGTACAATTATGCTCATTACGAACTCCTATAGTAAATTAGAACGTATCATAGCCGGGTTTGTATCCCTTATCGCATTGGCCTACCTTGTGGAGGTCAATATGGTCGATGTCAATTGGGCTGCAGCGGGTATTGGCTGGGTCAATCCGAGCATACCTAACGAATCGATGCTCGTTATCTTGAGCATTTTAGGGGCTGTTGTTATGCCTCATAATTTGTTTTTGCATTCTGAGGTCATCCAAAGTCGTCAGTTTAATCGACAAGATAAGGAGATTATGCATCGCCAGTTGCGATATGAATTCGTAGATACATTATTATCTATGGGCATTGGTTGGATGATTAACTCCGCAATGATTCTATTGGCAGCGGCCGTATTTTTTAGTCATGGCATTGCTGTTACCGAATTGGAACAGGCAGAGGAATTATTGAGACCTTTAATTGGACCTGCTGCAGGTACCATCTTTGCATTGGCCTTGCTGTTTGCCGGCCTTGCATCATCGGCGACAGCCGGTATGGCTGGGGCGAGCATATTTGCCGGCATGTTTGGCGAGTCCTATGATATGAAGGACTTTCATAGTCGTTTAGGATTGGGGCTAACATATATTCCTGCACTATTATTGATCCTGTTTATTACGGATTCTTTTCAAGCATTGCTCGTTTCGCAAATGTTTTTGAGCTTACAATTGCCGATTACTATATTCTTACAATTATATATGACGAGTAGCCGTCGTGTGATGGGCGCTTATACGAACCGTCGATTTACAGGGGTTGTCCTTTGGGGCATTGGTATTATCGTAACATTGATGAATATTTACTTATTGGTTATAGGCTAATATATACCGCTTGTTTTTGTGAAAGCTTTCACAGAAATAGGCGGTGTTTTATTTTTATGGAATATAGACAAAATAGATTGAAGAAATGTAGTTGTAGTAACGTATAAGACTGTGAAATATGGTACAATAAAGAATAGAATTTAATTTGCTAGTATAGCAGTTTATATATGTTTTCGGGAGGATTTCATGGCAACAGAAAAAGAAATGAATGAATTAAATGCACCTTTACAATCTGATTATAAAGAGGTCGTTCACGACATTGCAGAAGAATTATTGGCGCGCCTTAATATCGAAGAGGATGGCGCTATTATCGATATGTTCCAAACAGGCTCATTAGATCCTTGGCAATTATTCGTATTCTTCTCTGCATTAGAACATGCACTCATGGAGTTTAGAACGGATAAACGCAAGAAAACAGTTATCGTTCATGCTCAGCCAGAGGCCCTCGTTGGTACAGGCCCTGTTGTAACACCTGTATCCACTATGCTTGAGCATATTTTAATGTCTCGCGTATATGATATGAGCGAAGGCCGTTTGGAAACCGGTTTGCTTACAGTGTCTGGTGAAAGCATCGATTACGAAGGGGTTAATCTTAAGGGCCGCCATGTAGTTATTATCTGCGATATTCACGATAATGAATCTCCTTATTTGGCGGAATGCGTTAAATTATGTAAAGAAATGAAAGCTAGTCACGTTGTGGCAGTCCCTCTCATGTTGTGGAACCCAGATCTTATCGACAATTTGACAGAGGAAAGTATCAAGGCGGAATTATCCCATGAAAATCGTCCTCTCTCCTAGTAAGACAAAAACGATTCCTGATACTGAAATTGCGGTCCGTGATGGTCAATTTCAGCCTCATATTACTCAAGAAATTGTAAAACATGTACAATCTCTCGATGCAGCAGCACTTGGCAAGGCCTTAAAACTAAAGGAAGATAAGGCGCAGGTGCTCTTTGATTTCTATCAAGAGTTTGAGTCTCATCCTGTAGGTTTTGCTTGTGAAAGCTACGATGGTATTGCTTTTAAATACTTGGATTGGACAGGACTATCTGATGAGGCTAAGAACTTTGGCAAAAATCACCTCGTTATAATGTCTGCGTTATACGGCGTTGTAGAGCCTACGATGGGCGTTAGAGATTATCGGCTGGATATGGTCGATAAGGTGGGCATTAATCTATATGAAACTTGGCGTGAAGCGGTGGATGCATACTTTCACAAGGAAGATTGGATCCTAAATTTGGCGTCTAAAGAATATGCAAAAATGGTGAATCATCCAAAGGTGGTAACCGTTGAATTTTGGGAATTACGAGGCGATACATATAAACAGATGAGTACGTCCTCCAAAATGAGTCGTGGTATGATGGCGCATGCATGTTTAACGAACCAAGTGAAGCATGTGCGAGATTTACCACGCGAAATTAATGGATTTATGTGCGTTACAGATATTGAGTCCATTACCATACCAAGCGAATCGATGACGGTTCGTTATGAAAGGAAGTGATTGTTTGCAAGTGCAAGACATTCTTGCAAAAGACCTCGTTGGCGATGAATGGCTGACAGAGGATGAGCTAAGATTTCTCATGTCTGTAACTGATGAAGAACAGTTGCAGTTAATCTATAAAAAGGCTTACGAAGTGAAGGCGAAATATGTACAACCTGTGGCATACTATCGTGGCCTCATCGAGTTCTCGAACCGATGTATTAAAAACTGTAATTACTGCGGTATTCGCCGCGAAAATGATAAGACGGAACGTTTTGATATGAATCGTGAAGATATCATCAAGATGGCGCAGTGGGCGTATGACCATGAATATGGTTCTATTACGCTTCAATCTGGTGGAACGCTGTGATGACGTATTCGTTGATTATGTGGTAGATTTAATCCGCGACATCAAAGCCATCGGCGATGGTTCTCTTGGCATTACGATGTGCGTAGGGGAGCAAAGTGAAGAAGCGTACCGTCGTATGCGTGAAGCCGGTGCTAGCCGTTACCATTGCGCATTGAAACGACGAATAAAGAATTATATCACAAAATTCATCCTCGCGATGAACTACATTCTTTTGAAACTCGAGTTGAATGTCTACGCCGTTTGCGTCGTGTAGGATTTCAAGTGGGTACAGGCGTTATGATCGGTCTGCCTGGGCAAACAGAGGAAGACCTTGTGAACGATATCTTGTTCTACCGTGATATGGATATCGATATGATCGGCATGGGACCATATGTGGTACATCACGATACGCCGCTAGGCCAAGAAGCATTAGCGATGGGAATCGATGACGAAGTAGGTAAATTGCGCCGCATTCAATTGGGCCTAAAGATGATTGCGTTGACACGTTTATTCTTGAAAGACGTAAATATTGCCTACTACAGCGTTACAAGCATTAGGATCCACTAGGTCGTGAAAAGGGGCTCGCGCAGGTGCCAATATTTTGATGCCTATCATTACAATCCCAGAACATCGTGCCAAATATTTGTTATATGATAATAAACCATGCGTGGATGATAATGCAGATAAATGTAAAGATTGCTTGACGCGTCGCGTTATGTCCATTGGTGATACCGTTGGGTGGAAGCAAAATGGGGATTCCAAGCATTACGGTAAGCGGACTGGCGAATTTTAGCATTTATCGTTCTATCTCATTAAGTTCTATGGTAAAAGTAACTATTATAAAAATTGATTTTGTATTGGATGAATTAGTCTGTTTTGTATAATAATAAATTAATAAAGTGAGACGATTTGTACTTGTTTGTATTTTAAGTTTGTATTGCTATATAGGTATGAATTGTCTTCTTTTTAACTTTATCTAGTGTATAAGGCTGATAAGGTCATTTTCAAATGAAGCGAATGTGTGAGATATTATAAATAATATTACATTATATAGATGTAGAATCTATGTTAATTCTAAAAGTATTGTAGATAGGGGCTAAGTTTAAATGGATAATTATATTTATATGAATATATCCGATAACATTAGGAGTACAGAGCGCTTTCAGAAATTAAATGATACTGTAACAGAATATGGTGAAGATTTAACTATATTTTTATTACAAAAGCCATTAGCGATATTTACAGAAAGAGATTACTATGAGAATGGAATCCTTATAGTAATCCCTAATAGAGCTATATATTTATTTGATTGTGGAGATGATTCAGATTTATTTGAGGATTATTGTGAAGATATTATTGATGATTTAAATTCATTAATAGTTGAAAAATATCCACAGTACTTTTCGCTTTTAGGGAGAAAGCGGGAGTGGTCTAAATTAATCGAAAAGATAAGTGAGATACCAACTCGAACCCAAATAGATACTATCACTAATAAGGAGCATCAAAGAAAGATTGACTTAATATCTTCGTTATGTATAGGGAGTGTTAATGAATTAAAGAATTTTGATAAATCCTTATTAAGTAAATCATCTTTATCGACTTTAGAATCTATAAGAAATAAAATAATTTTATTTGATACAGATCAAACGAAATTTATTTATGAAGATAAGAAGAATAAAAAACTAATACGTGTTCAAGGGTTAGCGGGTTCTGGCAAAACAGAACTTTTATTACATAAAATAAGACAGATATTTGTTAGTGATGATAATGCACGGATTGCCGTAACTTGTTTTAATCGGGTTTTAGCAGATAGCTTAAAGGTTAGAGTTGTAGATTTTTTTAATAGAATGAAGGTTAGTGAACAAATTACAGATACTCGTTTATTTATTGCCCATAGCTGGGGGAGTAGAAATAATTCTACATCAGGATTATATGCACGCATATGTGCACACTATAAAATACCTTTTCAGCCATTCTCTAGATACAAACAACCTAAAGAGATTTGGAATGAAGCTATTGAATGTTTAGAGAATAAAAGTTATGAACCAATATTTGACTACTTATTCATTGATGAAGGTCAAGATTTTGATGATTCATTTATAAAGCTTTGTGATATGGTAACAGCTAAACAGGTATTTATAGCTGGTGATGTATTACAGAATATATTTTCTAATAATAACATTATTAATTATACTGATACAGACTATATTTTAAGTAAGGTTTATCGTACGGATCCTAGAACGTTATTGTTTTCACATGTTTTAGGATTTGGTTTGCTTGAACCTCAAGCAGTTCGATGGCTTGATAAAAAGGAATGGGAATTATCTGGATATAATATTACTAAGGTAGAAGATAGTTTAAATGACTTTGTTATTTCTCGTAAAATGATTAAGCGATTTGAAGTCACTGATGAATCTGATGATATAACTCCTATTTCAATTTACCCTGAAGTATCTTTAGATACTGAGATTATCACTAGTAATATAATAAATATAATTAATAGTATTAAGCGTGATAACCCTGATGTATCTGCTAAGGATGTTGCTATTATTTTTACCAAGTATAATGAGAATATTTGGAGTAATTTTGCTATTCTTTTAGGACAAGAATTAAATATTAAATTTGGTTGGGACTATCTATTAGCACCTAGAGAAAAGCGAACTCAGTTAGAAAATGAAGTTACGATTACTAATATAAATAATGTAAAAGGGTTGGAGTTTCCTTTTGTAATTATTGTTGCTAATGATAGTTTGAACTACATAAGTGGTAAAAATATTGATGTTGAGGTAAAAAAAAGAAACGCCCTATATATGGCTTTAACTAGGTCCTTTATTTCATCATATTTAGTGATTGAGAAAAATAATGAAATTGGTGGTCTTATTGATAAATTAGTTGCTATATCAACAGATCTTCATGCTAATGAAGCTAAGCTTACTATACAGAAACCTAAAAAGATTATTTCCAAAGAGTTATTATATGGAATTCGAGCAACCCCATTAAAAACACAAGATGAAATTATCCAAGAATGTATGGAGGAATTAACTTTAGACTCAAAAACTAAATATGCATTACGTAGTATGCTTAAGTTAATTCCTGTCATTAATGAAGGTACGACGAATAAAGAAATAATTAAGGCTAAGATTCAAGAGTTATATTCTACATATACTAATTAGAGTGAAAACGTCATGAGGATAAATTATAATGGGCCGTTATTACTAAAGGAAGAGTTATATATTTATAATAGTGATAGATTCTTATCAGCAGATATCGCTAGACGAATAAACGACTTTTACTTTAGAAGTAAGGTTGAATTGATTTTATTGTTATTAAAGTTTTATGCATATTTTTTAGATGGAAAAGATTATATTTGCAAGAAAAATAAAGATATCTTTATTTTTGATTACCATTCAAAAATTAAAAGAATTATAATAAACCATAATAAAAAGCATACTTCTTTAGTCTCCTTTTTGTCACTATGTGAATGTGAATCCAAACGTTTGTTAAAAGTTATGCCACAAGACCATATTATTGGTATTCAAGAAATTTCAGTTTTGATTCAATATTATCTTTATTTAGTTGCTAATTCAAAAGATATACTAATTTGGGATGAAGAATATAATATTATTGAAAGTATTTTAAATGATTATAAATCTGATGATGATTCATATCTCAATTTATCTATCGATAGTATTTTATTATTAAATTCTCAATTACGATATCATGATACGGCATACTTTCGTTATGAAATCGATTTTGAAAATAGCATAGAGGTAGATGAAAATTGCAATTTAGTTTTAGATCGTATTTTTTATCACCCACCATATCATATAGATATGGATTATAGAGATGCAAGTAATTATAAAATTGCTTTTGATGGGGATATTGGTGATAATATTTTGGATATATTTCAAGTAAATCATACACAAGCTTTTATGGTGAAAACAGATTATCGTCCTAGTACTATTACGCAGAGTGTTCAATCTTACTTTGATCATTTAGTACTTTCGACAGCAGAAAAAAAAGAGCGTTATAGTCGTTAATTATTTTTAGAGTAGTAAAAGTGGTGGTCTTTATATGGATTTACATGATATTTTATTTTTAAATTAATTAGCCTAATTATCATAACTATAAAATTTTTATTGTTTTTGTTGGTAGAAAATTGAAATATTAATATGCGATAAAAGTATATATAATATTAAGTCCTAGTGAGGTGGATTATGGAGACGAAATGGTATTCTGATTTTTGGCGGTTATTTGCTAGTCCTTTTAAAGGCGGTATTGATCAAGTTGTACAATCTGGTACATTGAAAAAAGGCTTTTGGGGCACTGTATTCTTGTGGGCTATTCCATATATTATATTGGTTTTATTTGGAACTATGTTAATTCCATTTCTTCCTCATAATGAATTTACTGGTTTAACTTATTTAATTGGTATCGGTGCAAGCTTTATATTCATCTTTGCATGGCTTATCAGTATTGGCTGGTCCTTTGTGATGGTTGCTATCGGTTCTTATGTATATAATTGGGTTATCACTAAGATGTGGTGGTACAGACAATGTACAAGCCATTATGAAAGTTAGTTGGTATCTACAAGGGTATGATGTACTATTATTTAGTATTGGATATATGATAGTCTTGATTTTAATGGGATTATTAGGCCTTGTATTTGATAGTAGAGCTATTGCTGGTTTTGTATATTTTGTAGGAACCGTGGCATTAATTATTATTTCTATCTGGATATCCTTAGAACTTATGGCAAGACAAGTAATGCTTACTAAGCTGCAAGTATTCATTGCCGGTATCGTAACATTTGTTATCTTCGTCATTATTTCGCTTATTTTCATGGCTCTTTTGGTATGTGCAGTTCCTTGGTAGGCCGATAATTTATTATTATAAAAATCCTCTTTTCGATAAATATTTTTTCGGAAAAAGAGGATTTTTATAGTATTACGTCGAAATCATATATCAAGAACTCAAAGTTTCACATAAGGAGGCGATTCCGATGAAAGAATATAGTAGTGACTCAGATTCGTAATGTAGCTGTGGTGTCCCATGATGGGGCAGGGAAAACTGCTTTAGTAGAATCCTTGTTATTAACCTCTGGTGCTGTTGATTTTGTTGGCCGTGGTCAAGATAACAAACATATTATGGACTTTGAGCCAGAAGAGATTAAACGGAATGTAACGATTCAATTGGGTATGGCCCCTTGTGAATGGCATGACCATAAGGTTAACTTTATTGATACACCGGGCTACAATGAATTCCATGGCGAAGTTCGTGCCGCATTTGCGCTTGTGATGGTATGTTAATGGTATTATCTGCAACGACTGGCGTTGAAACAGATACGGTGCGCGCTTGGGATTATGCTGTTGAATTACAAATGCCACGTATGGCATTTATCAATAAAATGGACGTTGATGGTGCTGATTTCTTCGGTACTATTGAACGTATGCGTGAACTATTTGGCAAGGCAATTATGCCACTCCAAATTCCAATTGGCGAAGGTGCCAATTTTGAAGGCGTTATAGACGTAGCCAAAATGACTGCGTTTACTTACAAAGACGGCCAACCAACAGAAATGACCGTAGAGGCCGCTAATGACCGTGAAGCTGAAGGTAGCGATGAATTGTTGGAAAAATATTTAGAAGGCGAAGAACTTTCGTTAGAAGAAATTCGCCAAGGTCTACGCGAAGGGATGATTACAGGCCGTGTGTGTCCAATCATGTGTGGCAGTGCCACATCCCGTATTGGCTTAGATCAAGTATTAGACAGAATGATTCGGTATATGCCAGATGCTAAAAGTGATGACTGCTGAATCAGCAGACACTGGTGAACCAGTTGTGGTGCATGTGGATAAACCCCTAACCGCATTCGTGTTTAAAACCTTGTTTGACCCATCTGCAGGCAAACAAAGCTTTGTACGCATCTTCTGGTGAACTCAAAGAAGGTGATAAGCTGTTCAACGTTAATCAAGGAACTGAGGAAAAATGGAATAAGATGGTTACCCTTATCGGGAAGCAACAAATTCCAGTGACTGCCGCAAAAGCTGGCGATATCGTAGTGATACCGAAATTAGCTAATGCAAAACAGGCGATACCTTAACAGCCCTGATTTTAAGGTGAAGTACGATGCGATTCGTTTCAACCTTTATATACCGTAGCTATGGAAGCTGTGAAAAAAGGTGAAGAGGAAAAATTAGCTAGTGCTGTGTTAAAAGTAGCCGAAGAAGATCCAACTTGTGTAGTTGTGAAAAATCCGGAAGCTCGCCAATTGCAAATTGACTGCATGGGCGAAGTGCACTTAGAACATATCCTTAACAAGATGGACCGTAAATACGGCGTACAAGCGAAACTTGTAACACCATATATTCCATACCGTGAAACAATTAAAGGATCTGCAGAAACAGAATCGAAATATAAAAAACAAAGTGGCGGTCATGGTCAGTATGGACATGTTAAAATTCAAGTTGATCCATTATATGATGGTCAAGAATTTGCCTTTGTAGACAAGATTTTTGGTGGTGCTGTACCAAGACAATATATACCAGCAGTGGAAAAGGGTGCCAAAGAAACCCTAGATAAAGGCTTAATTGCGGGATATCCTATGATTGGCGTGCAAGTGACACCTTGGATGGATCTTACCACAGTGTAGACTCCTCAGAGTTAGCATTTAAAGTAGCTACGTCACAGGCTATCAAGGATGTAATTCCAAAGGCGAAACCAGTCCTATTAGAACCAATCTATGAAGTTAACGTGTTTGCCCCAGATGCTTCATGGGTGACATCATGGGCGATTTAAATAGTCGTCGAGGTCGTATTAGGCATGGAACAAAGTGAAAGAACTGGTATATCTGTTGTTAAAGCGCAAGTACCATTGGCAGAAATGTCAGATTATGTTACTGTTTTGCGCTCTATGACACAAGGACAAGGCGTATTTAATCGTCAGTTCTATAGTTATGAAGAGGTTCCTCATAAGCAAGCCGATGAGATTATCGCTGCTTTTAAGGAAAAAGAGTAATATAAAATTGTCCACGTAGTTAATTCTAATATGAATTAACATGTAAGTAACAACTACATATACAATTTCATAGACAACTTCATATGTATAACAGTCTTGACGTAAGTCATAAAACTGAATAGTATTTTACGGACCCTCCATATATGTAGCGTATGGAGGGTTTGTGTTTATATAATCCTATGTGGAAGCTAAGCTTTTTATGTGCTACGATAAGGGTATAAAGATCATATTGATATTGTATTTGAATATAGTATGTCTATATAGTATGGTTCTTACAGAAAGGATATAGTTATGTTTTTCTCCAGTATACATGCAGATTATACAAAAATGGGCTATCCCGCAGCCATTGTTCGAGCTCTTGATTTCTTAAAAAACACTGATTTACAAGCATTACCTGGAGGTCGTCATGCCATAGAAGGTGATATGATGTACGCCAATGTAGATGATGTAGAAACAAAATTATTTGAAACTACAAAACCAGAATCTCATAAAATTTATATAGATATACAGTTTATGGTAAAGGGTGAAGAGAATATGGGCTTTTTTGTAGATCGTGGTCGTGTAAAACCGATTGAATCTTATCCTGAACGAGATTGCTATTTCTATCCTAATGAATCTGTCGATGAAGGGCACATCCACTGTCCAGAAGGGTATTATACGGTATTTTTCCCATCGGATATTCATCGCCCTCTTTTAGCGGTTGACGATAAGCCTATAAAAATTCGCAAGGTTGTTGTAAAGGTGCATGTGTCTCTATTAGGTGAGTAACATGATGAAACGATATGAAATTATCGGTATTATATTAACATTATTAGGCGCCACCTTATGGGGCGTGTCAGGCACATCCGTTCAATTCGTAGGTAATTTCCGCAATATGAACCTAGAATGGCTTTTGACGATGCGTCTTATTACGGCCGGCCTTTTAACCGTTCTATATGGATGGATTCGTCAAGGCAGTGCTATTTTTAATGTATTCCGTAATTGGCGAGATACATTAGGACTCGTCATATTCGGCGTATTTGGTATGGCCCTGTGCCAATACACGTATTTCCGCTCCATCGTCATCGCCGGTGCGGGCATTGCGACGGTATTGCAGTATTTGGCGCCATCTATGATTATCATCTATTTGCTGGTGCGCTATGGAAAACGTCCGTCCACAGGAGAAATCATTTCAGTTATCCTTGCTTTAGCAGGCACTATTTGTTTGATGGGGAATAATGGTTTTTCTTTTGAAAGCTTTCGTAGTGACGTGTTGTTCTGGGGCTTATTATCTGCCGTGGGCGTAGCCGTATATAGTGTTTCCCCAGTGCGATTATTAGCTACCTACGGGACAATTCCTATTGTAGGCTTTGGTATGCTCCTCAGTGGTCTCGTGGCAGCAGTCCTTTTCCAGCAACCTCATTCGTATGCGACGTGGGATGTATGGACTGTGGTAGGCTGTTTTAATGTAGTCTTTCTTGGCACCATCGTGTCTTTTAATGCGTACCTTGAAGGGGTTAAACGTATTGGTGCTGTCTCAGGATCTATTTTGTCATCGATTGAGCCGATTTCAGCAGCTTTCTTTGGATGGGCTTTATTAGGTAATCAATTTAATTGGGTTGGTATCTTAGGGATGGCCATGATTATTGCAACTGTTATCATCATTGCCTTAGAAAAACGAGGTCAATCATCTTAATGATAAACTCTTTGTAATAGTAATCAATCCTTATGCGGAGGTTGTATGGAAGAAAAACAGTGGATAGGCATGGGCCTTGCCATTATGGGGGCACTATTTTGGGGGCTTTCAGGTACATCGGTGCAATTCCTCGAAAATGCAAAGCATTTAAATGTAGAGTGGCTGTTAGAAGTGCGGTTACTTGTAGCAGGTTTATTAACAATTCTACTCTCCTATATACAGGATGGGATACGAATTTTTGATATATTTAAAAATCCAAAAGATTTTGGTAAACTCCTCATATTCGGTTTATTGGGCATTGCGTTGGCACAGTACTCGTACTTTAAAGCCATTGCTATTTCAGGCGTAGGTGTGGCTACTGTTCTTCAATATGTAGCACCAACGATGCTGATTATTTATCTATTTATACGATATTTAAAAAAGCCATCGCTTCTAGAACTATGTTGCGTGGCCCTTGCTATGATTGGTACGGTGTGTATTATCATGCAAAAGGGGCTAAATCTATCTGCATTTAATGGAGACGCTTTGTTTTGGGGCCCATTTCAGCATGAGTATTTGTGTTTACACATTGGAACCTATTGAACTCTTAAAGAAATACAGTACATCATCCATCGTTGGCTTTGGTATGTTTATATCTGGTATTTTGGCGTGTATCTTATTTCACCAAGTGGCATCAGAAGCTATTTGGGATGGTATGACTTTGGTTGGATTGTTTACGATTATCATACTCGGTACAGTTGTATCCTTTAATGCTTATATTGAAGGTGTGCGCCGTATCGAAGCGTACAATGATCGATTCTTTCATCCTTAGAACCAATCTCGGCCGCATTATTTGATGGGCCCCTTTAGGCAAATGAATTCACCTTGGTGGGCATCTTGGTATGATTTGTATCATCGCCACAGTGTTCATCATTGCTTGGGATAGACAACGACAAATTAAGAGAGATGTATTAGAGAAACTAAATAAGAAAGAAATAATATAGACATAGAAAAACACATATGCTCGATAGTTAATTATCGTGGCATATGTGTTTTATTGTTATAGAGGTAATATATCATATTTTCTCTAATATCAATTCAAATAAATTCTCTAGTTTTTGTAAGTCTCCATATACCGTACCGTCCATGTGGTATTATATATGATGTCATTATCGGAAACGGATTTGTGCTCGATATCCTTTGATATGGCAAGTGCTCGAATTACTTCGAGTTGTGTTCGACCATTCCCTTCTCTGAAGGGGTGAAAGAAGTTTAGCGAATCTAAAATTTTAGCCAGTGAGCGAATAATACATTCTTTTGTGTTGGCCTTTTGATGATATGTATTGAGCAAATCGTTTATATATTCCGCGGCAGAGTTAAATGATTGAATCGACATAAAAGGATTTCCACTTTTAGATATATTAACTCTTCTATATTGTCCTGCCCAAGAATAAACGTCTTGGAAAAGATATTTATGAATTTTTTGTATATCATCAGTGGAATATACTAAAATAGGCTGTATGTATAAATCGCCGCTTTGATACGTGTAGATGTTCGTTATTTTTGGCTGATTTAGGGTCTAGAATATTTTGTTTATTTATTAAAACCGTTGAGTTTTTATAGGTATAGAGATTATCTAAATCTATATATTGGTAACCTTCGTATTGGTTTTTAGCCAATTTGTAGTTCCTTCCTTCTATTTACAACGTAGTTTTAATTCTAGAACAGATTCAGTAGTAGGTATAAAGTCCTCAATCATAGATGAACCTATGGCATACCAAACTGCATCAAAGTCTTCAAAGTTGTCAAATTGTACATCTAAAATAGTGAGTTTCTTTGCTTTACATTTAACGTCATAGGTACCTCCTTTATTACTACTATTATATCATAGTTAGTCTTTAATTTTATATACATACCCCAATTTGGTTGATTCATTTAGATATCTATTCCTATAGTAAAATGTATAGGAACAGATAGTAAGCTATATGATGGTATTTAGTATATGAGGCTACATATGATACAAAAAGAACGTTTACAAAAAGACTTTGATGCTATGGCACAATTAACTGGGCTTGGAGAAGGCGTTAATCGCCTTGCTTTCAGCGATGCAGATTGGGAAGGGCGTCAATATATTATAGATTGCATGAATGATGCGGGCCTTGATGTAGAGATAGATGGATTTGGTAATGTTATCGGTTATAAGGTTGGTACAAATCCTGATTTACCAGTTGTAATGGTTGGATCTCATACAGATAGTGTACCTAATGGCGGCAATTATGATGGTGTAGTTGGCGTTTTATCAGCCATTGAAGCAGTGCGTAGCATGATAGACGATGGTTTTGAACAGGAACATACCATTGCAGTAGTAGATTTTATGTGTGAAGAATCTAGTCGATTTGGCGCCGCTACTTTGGGGAGTAAGGCTATGCGTGGCAAATTGACAGTAAATGATTTGCATCGATTAGTCGATACACAAGGTATAACCTTATACGATGCATTGAAAGGTCGTAATTTGAATCCTGATGCTATTGAAAGTATGGCATATAATAGGCCTGTGAAAGCTTTCATAGAAATACATATTGAACAAGGCAAAGTGTTAGAACATGAACAGAAACAGATTGGCATTGTATCTGGTATTGCCGGACCGGAACGGTTTTATGTAACTATTCGTGGTAATGCAGATCATAGTGGCGCTACGCCGATGAATTTACGTCATGATGCATTGTGTGGTGCTTCAAAAATCATCCTCGGCATTGAAGAGGTAACGTCGATGCAAGAGGAGCCACCTGTGGTAGGTACTGTTGGTATTGCCAAAGTGGTGCCTGGTGCTATGAATGTGATCCCTGGAGCTGTAAAACTAGGAGTAGACATTCGAAGTATTTCAAAGGTAGCTCGAGATTCTGTAGTATTTTATTAAAGAATTAATCGATGTTATTGCAGAAAAGAGGTCTATCTTATACTATTGAGCCTATTTCAACGGACCATCCAGTATCTATGCATCCGCTTATGGTTAGGAGGATTGAAAGAGCGCTGCATCTCTACAGTTAGAATACATGATTATGCCTAGCGGAGCTGGCCATGATGCGATGTATCATTGGGGGTGGCGCCTACCGGAATGATATTTATTCCTTGCCGTGATGGAATTAGTCATAATTCAGCAGAGTTTGCTGCTATAGATGATATAGTAGCCGGTGCAGAAGTATTAGAAAATGTGATAAAGAATATAAGTCTAGTTGGCAATGCCTTTAGATTAAAAAAACCTTCAACAATGATGATCGTCGATGTAGTTATAACATCTATTCCTCATATGTTGAAGGTTTTGTTATATGAATTCATTTTAGTTTAAAGGCAATCCATAGGGCACTGAGGGATGAATAATCCACCACTCTACCCAGAATAGTGTAGTGAAACCTAGTAGAGCCATAAGACTAGAGCCACCGATGGCACCAAGGAAATAGCCAAAGAACAAACAAGATTGGTTATAGGAGAAAACTTGTCCCGTAAATTCTCTAGGTGTTTTGGAGGATAGATATGTATTTAATGCAGGAAGCATACCGCCTAAACCAAAGCCCTGTAGGAATCTAATGAATGCGAGCTGGTAAACGTCCGTTACATACGCTTGAGGAATGTTGAATAAACCTACATAGATAAGCGACACGACGAGAACCTTTCGTGGCCCTACCTTATCGACGAGTTTCCCTAAAGGTGAACTACTCTAAGTTGAGCAATCCCCATAGCAGAGAATACGGCACCTGCAATAAATGCTAGATTTTCAGTATTGCTCGGTACAATGCCCTTAATATATACGGAGATAACAGGTTGTAAGGACATGATGCAGATAGCATAGATAAAGGAGGCCACACATAGTGCTACGATACTACTGAATTCAGGAATTTGTTCCTTTAATTTACTAATAGAAAGTTTTTCTATATTAGGCTTTGGTACATAGTTTTCATGGATGAATGCCGTGGCTAATACACCTGCTAAGCCCATGAGGATGCCGACGATGATAAAATCATTGCGAATACCACAGTATCTGCAATATATCCGCCTAATAACGGGCCCAATCGAGCGATCCTGCTAGATTGGCCGATGCCAATAGACCTAAAGCCCAGCCAGTTCGTTCGATGGGGGACTCTGAGGCAATTAATGTAATGCTTTGCCGAGTAAAAACCACTGACTAAACCTTGTATTAATCGAATTAAAACAACCCCTTCTGGCGTTGTTTGAAAGGCGATTAATACATTACAGAGAGCCATACCAAAGCTAGATCGAATTAATGTAATTTTGCGCCCTTTTCTATCGGCAAGACGGCCCCAAAATGGAAAATTAAGCAAACAATAAGAAATGTAATCCCTAGCTGCTTGCCAGACCATAAGGACATCCCTTCTGGTGTGTTGACACCTAAATCATGAAAATAGAGCGGGAGAATTGGACCTAATTGGCTAACCCCAAAGGATGTACAGAATACACAGACTAAACTGATGTACACCGTTCGTTTCCACGTTTCCATAAAAACTCCTAAATCGATAAATGAATACTAGTATGTAATTTATAGTATAACGTGATATAACTTGTTATGCATTATAAATATTAGAAAAATAATATATAATCAGATATAATTGTAATACAAGTAATACGAATTAAAGAGAGTGGATAGAATTAATTTAATACTATGATTTTGGAGGTGAGCATATGGCAACGATTTCATTACGTATTAGTTCAGATGAAGAAAAACTATTACAAACCTATTTAGTTCAGATTAAATATTATCACTTAGACAATCGTGTTTGATAAAATTGAAGATGACTTAGCACTAGATGAAAAGCGTATTTTGCGGGCTCGTAATCGGATTAATAAAGAAAAACACTACTCCCATGAGGAAGTTTGGAAAGAACTGGGGGTATAGAACATGTACGAGGTTATATTTACTGATTCGGCATTAAAAGAATTGAAGAAGTTAGATAAACCGGTAGTACGAGTTATAAAAAAGGTTGTTAAGAACCTTGTTGATTGTGTTGATCCGAGAATACATGGAAAACCATTAAAAGGCAATCTTAAAGGTGTTTGGCGCTATCGTGTAGGGGACTATCGGCTCTTTGCAGATATTCAAGATGATAAACTTGTTATCTTTTTATTTGAAGTAGCACAGGAAAGAAATCTACAAATAAGTTTAGAAATTATAATGTTAGTTGAGATTTTTCTTGACTTTCATTCTATAGAAACATTATAATCAGATTATAATTTTATACTCGCCTGAAAGAAACCGATGAGGTGGAGATAAAAATAGGAAATGCACTCACAGAGAGCGGGATTAGCTGAGAACCCGTAGTACGCAGCTATTAAATGGACCACCGAGGGCGCATGGAACAGAATGAACTTTCATTCCTAGTATGGTGTGACGTCGTCACACGAGCGTTAGTCGAGGGATATGTTAGTATCCCGAAGGGAATGCATTGCATTCAAACAAGGTGGTACCGCGATTTATAGCACATACAAGAACATTGTAATATAGAACTATAGACTCGTCCTTGACGTTATATTGTCATGGGCGAGTTTTTTTATTGGCAAATGCCAGATGGAGGTTCCTGATTTTTCCTAGTTTAGACCGAAAGCTATCGCACCGGGCTACGATATCGTGCCTGTATATATGGAAATTTTATCCGACGTACGCACACCGATTAGTGTTTGAAAGCGTTAAAACAAGTGAGTAGTCATACGTAATTTTGCTTGAAAGTGCGGATAATAGTAATCATTGGGGCCGTTACTCCTTCTTAGGCTACGATCCTAAGATTGAGCTCTTTGCAAAACCATAAAATGACTATCAAAGACGGTACAACGCGTACTTTTGAATGCTCGACCCAGCTGCAGAGATTCGCAATATTTTGAGCCAATATAAAAGCCCCGCTTAGAAGAGCTACCAACCTTTACAGGCTAATTTGTAGGGTACTTTGCTTGCGAATACATTCGCTACATCGAGTCAACATTGGATTTCCCAACACCAGACGATGACTCCGCCATGGTAAACGATGTGACCTTATGCCTTTGATAAGGTAATCGCCTTTGACCATTATAAAAATAAAATCTACTTAATTGCTAACATCAGCACAAATGATTTAGAACGTAACTACAATAAGGCTGGAGCTTGAACTTCTAAAGCATTGAGTCATCTCGTAGTAAACGGAAAGAGGCAGATGTTCCAAAAGGTATTCTTAAAACAGAGTTTACCTCTGAATTTACAAAGGATGAGTTTGAAGCAGTTGTTAAAAAGACACAGCATTACATCAAAGAAGGGGATATCTTCCAATGTGTTGTATCTAATCGCCGTGAAGCTGAGTTCGATGGCGTTTGTTAAATGCGTACCGCGTATTGCGTACGTTGAACCCATCTCCATATATGTTCCCACCCATCTGGTGGCGATGTAGAGCAGGCGCTGGTGCTTCCAGAAACATTGGTAAAATTGACGGATGGTAAATGTACACCTTCCCAATTGCAGGTACTATGCGCCGCTGGTAAAACCGAAGCAGAGGACCTTCGCCATTGAGGAAAACTCATTAATGACGAAAAAAGAGTTGGCTGAACATAACATGCCTCGTTGACCTTGGCCGTAAACGACTTAGGTAAAATTGCTAAATCTGGTTCCGTAATAAGTAGAGGCGTTACACATGTTGCAACGTTTCTCCCACGTAATTCTACATTACATCTACTGTAAGCGGTGATATTCAAGACGGTAAAGATGCTCTCGGATGCCATCGGTGCTACATTGCCAGCAGGTACTTTGTCCGAGCCCCAAAATTCGTGCTATCGAGATTTTACACGAACTTGAAAAAGCCCGGTGCGTAAGGTATGGCTGTAGGTTATATCGACTCTCCGGTAACATGGACGTATGCATCGGTATCCGTACTGGCTATGAATAAAGGCGGTAAGGTCTATGTTCGCGCCGGCGCAGGTATCGTCTCGCGATAGTGTTCCCAAGTAGTGAATATAACGAAACCTCGGATCAAAGGCCAATCCATGATTTCCGCAATTACAGATGCACAGGAGGTAGAATAATGGTACCCTTATAGATAATTACGATAGTTTTCCCTAATTTATACCAATTAGTAGGCTCTATCGATCCAGACATTAAAGTCATCCGCAGTGATGAATTAACAGTTGAAGAAATCCGCGCGTTGAAACCAGACTATGCGTGATACTCTCACCAGGACCTGGTAGACCAGCTGATGCGGGCGTATACGAAGACCCATTACGCGAATGCAAAGGCGAATTCCCAATCCTCGGCGTATGCCTTGGTCACCAAGCCATCGGCGAAGTATTCTGGCGGCAGTTTCCTACGCAAAAGTTATGCACGGCAAACAAAGCGTGAAGCAAACAAGTACACCCATCCAACCTTTAAAGGCGTACCTGAACAATTTGAAGTAGCATCGCTACCACCCTTTCGCTGCATCATTGACGAAACCATGCCAAGCGAACTCATCGTTACATCCATTACAGACGACGGTGAAGTAATGAGCGTAGAACACAAAGACTACCCAATCTTACGGTGTGCAATTCCATCCGGAATCCATCATGACATAAATGGAATATCGATTCGCAATTTCATCTTAGTACCAGGACCGGTATTGTCTTATATATTATTTGTAGTCGAGGATGGAGGCCAAAGCTCCACTGGCTGATCTGTCCCCGCGTATTGGGCCAAAGTCGTTTTAGGACCACCATCCGACTTCATCTTTATTTAAATCCAAATCCGGTCCTATGACCACTTTTAATAAAATGTGAATCTTTGTTCTTAAACGCAAAGAAAGAAAACGGCATCGCCGTTTTCCTCCCAGCGCCGCAGAAACAATTTTTAAATATTTAATTGTTGTCATTTTGATGGCAGTAAGCAGGTAGTAGGGCATATAGAGGACTAAAATGTCGTAGTGTTATTGTGGATTCACAGGTTCTAGTCCTGACTTTGGTCTCCCTGCGAAGGCCGCAGGCCGGAAGTCAGACCCGGCCGGTGGAGGGAATAGGTCCCCAATCCACAAGCGATATGAATGAGAGTCTATGCCCTATTACCGTTGAACAGAAGCAAAAGAACAACAAGTAAGGAGTTATAAACGATCCAAGAAGCGCATTATATAAAGTAACCCATGGTCAAGATTTATCCTACGACCTGCAAAAGATACAAATGAACAAAATTATGAGTGGAGACGTAGCCGAAGTCCCTATATTGGTTTCTTATGTGCTCTAGCGCCGAAAGGCCCTACTGTAGAGTAGATGAGGTTACAGCTTTGCTGAGGTTATGCGTGAAAAGGCTGGTTCCGCACGAGCAAACAGTAGTTGAAATTGTAGGTAATTGGTGGCGATGAAGCGAATACATTCAACATTTCTACCACATCTGGTTTTACCATTTCTGGCAAAGAGGTATTCCTGTAGCCAAACATGGTAACCGAAGCGTATCTAGTAAATGTGGTGCCTTTGATTCGATCGGAAGCATTAGGGCGCTAAATTAGAGCCTAACGGTGAACAAAATGAGGCAGTTCCCTACCAAAAGCCAATATGTGCTCTTCATGTTTGCTCCTGTATACCACCAAGCTATGAAATATGCAGGCCCTGTACGTAAAGCGTTAGCGTTCGTACGGTATTCAATATCCTTGGACCGTTGGCGAACCCAGCAGGTGCCTACTGTGGAGTTGATGGGCGTTTACGATAAATCTTTAGTAGAACCATTGGCTCCGCGTATTGGCTAACCTGGTGGAAACGCGGTGCTGTGGTACAATGGTTTTGACGGTCTTGATGAAATTACGGCTACCAACAAAACGTACGTATGCGAAATTAATAATGGTAATTCTTCACAAGCTACGAATTCGATCCTAAAGAATATGGTTTCGAATACGCTGATAAAACTGAGCTTGAAGGTGGCGATGCTACTGTAAACGTTGAGATTACACGCCGAGTTCTCGGCGGTGAGCAAGTGGTAAACGTACAGCCGTTCTTCCTCAACGCTGGTATGGGATTTATCTCTTGCAAAAGATGGTATTACATTAGCAGAGGGTTGCGAAACATACGATCAACTCTGGCAAGGCTCTGCTACAATGGAACAATTTGTAGAAAGCAACACAAGAGGTATAAACCATTGATTTTAGATACACTGTAGAGGCTGCAAAATTAGGGTAGCCCAAGAAAACAGGTGGAATCACCTGAGGCTGTAAAAGCAAATGCATGTTGGTTTCATCTGATACAGGATTTCCTTTGAAGCACCTTCGTCAGCAAGACTTTAACTTCATTTGCGAAGTAAAGAAGGCATCTCCGTCTAAGGGAATTATCGCTGAGCACTTTCCCTATTTAGACATCGCCAAAGAATATGAAGTGGCTGGTGTCATGGCTATCTCTGTTTGACGGAGCCAGACTTTTTAAAGGCGATAAAAATATTTGTAAGAAATTGCAAGCACTGTCAAAACCCTGTGCGTTCGTGACTTCATCATCGATGAATTAAATCTATCAATGCGCGAAGGTGGGCGCTATGCAATCCTATTAATCTGTGCATGTTTAGATGTGCCAATGTTGACCAAGTTCCGTGAGCTAGCCATTCTCTTGGCTTTCCTTTGGTAGAGGCTCACGACGAAAAAGAAGTACAAATGGCTATCGATTGTGGGGCACGCATTATTGGCGTTAATAACCGCAATTTGAAAGACTTCACCGTAGATGTACAAAATAGTGCGCGTTTGCGTAATCTCGTCAAGATGATGCGATCTTCGTATCTGAAAGTGGTCTTGAAACACCAGAGGATATCCAAGTATTGCGGGATAACAATATCGGTGTAGCCTTGATGGGGGAAACCTTTATGCGTTCTCCTAACAAGGTGGAAAAATTGGCTACCTTTTATGGTCCAACCCATTACACCAAAGGTTAAGATGTGTGGTATCTCCAAGGTTGAAACAATTCCTGCTGTAGTGGAGGCAAAGCCAGATTATATGGATTGGTATTTGCACCGAGCAAACGACAAGTTACTGTTGACCAAGCTAAAACTATTAGTTGAAGAACTACACAGAGGATATGCCCAAAAAATATGGCTCAGATACAGAACATGATAAGAATGATACAATAAAAACTGTCGGTGTTTTTGTAAATGAAACAGTAGACAACCTCGTTACCATTGCTAATGAAGCCAATCTAGATGCTGTGCAATTGCATGGCGATGAAGATGAGACTTTCATCCAATCCTTAAAAAGAACGTACTAATGTAGAGGTTTGAAAGCGATTCAAACTGCACCGTCAGCAGACAGAAAATGGATTGATAGCAGTGCAGATGCTTTCTTTGATGCATATCATAAAGATGAGAGGGGCGGTACAGGAGAAGTATTCGACTGGTCCTCTTTAGATGCGTTTGAACGTCCATTCATGCTAGCTGGAGGTATCGACAGTACGAATGTGGCGCGTGCGATTCGCACTGTTCGCCCATATGGTATTGATATTAGCAGTGGCATTGAAACAAATGGTGTGAAGGATGATGAGAAGATTACAGCTTTCATCAAGATTGTGAAGAGTATAGGAAGGTAAGTTATATGAGTGAACAAAGACATGGCTATTTTGGCGCCTTCGGTGGTCAATTTATGCCAGAAACATTGATGAATGCAGTCATCGAATTGGAAGAAGCGTACAATAAATACAAGATGATCCAGAGTTCGTGCGCGAACTTGAGGATTTACATAAACATATACAGGTCGTCCATCCCTTTGTATTATGCAGACCGCATGACAAAGATCTTGGTGGTGCTAAAATTTATCTGAAACGCGAAGATTTAAACCATACTGGTTCTCATAAATTGAATAACGTAATCGGCCAAATGCTATTGGCAAAACGGATGGGTAAAACACGCGTAATCGCTGAAACTGGGGCTGGTCAACACGGTGCGGCAACAGCTACGGTAGCCGATTGATGGGCATGGAATGTGAAGTATTCATGGGGGCTGAGGACTGGAACGCCAAGCGCTCAACGTATATCGCATGGAATTGTTGCGCAAAGGTACATCCTGTAACAACAGGTACTCAGCACATTGAAAGATGCTGTATCCGAAGCCATGCGCGAATGGATAAATCGTATGTCCGATACACACTATGTGTTGGGATCCGTTGGGGGCTCATCCATTCCCTGATTGTTCGCGATTTCCAATCCATCATCAGCCGTGAAGCGCGTGAACAAATCCTAGAAGCGGAAGGAAATTCCAACAGCTGTTATGGCCTGTGTTGGTGGCGGCTCCAATGCCATGGGAATGTTCTATAACTTCATTCCTGATGAAGGTGTACGCCCCATCGGTTGTGAAGGCTGGTCATGGTGTCGATACAGATATGAATGTCGCTACGATGGCAAATGGTACAGTAGGTATTTTCCATGGTATGAAATCCCTTCTGCCAAGATGAAGATGGTCAAATTGCGCCGGTATATTCCATTTCTGCAGGCCTTGATTATCCTGGCATTGACCTGAACATGCGTACTTGCGCGACAGTGGTCGTGCTGGAATACGTACCTGTTACAGATGATGAAGCAGTAGATGCTTTTGAATATCTATCCCGCTTAGAAGGGATTATTCCTGCTATTGAAAGTGCCTCATGCGGTGGCACATGCACGTAAAATTGTTCCTACCATGAGTAAGGACGATATCATTATTATTTGTTTATCTGGTCGTGGCGATAAGGACGTTGGGTAATATGGCGAAATACAGAGGGGTGGATCTTCATGAGTAAAATTAAAGACGCTTTCAGAAAAGGCAAGCGCATTCATCCCATTTATTAGTGCTGGTGACCATGGTATTGAGAACACGGAACGGTATATTCGCATCATGGTGAAAGCTGGCGCTGATATGGTGAAATCGGTATTCCGTTCTCGGACCCGACAGCGGAAGGCCCAGTTATCCAAGAGGCAAGCACGCGTGCATTGTCTGTCTACAGGTGTAAAATTCACGATATCTTCGATATGGTACGCCGTTTATGATTGGTGATGATGCGGTGATAGTGCCACTCCGTATCATGATGACCCATTTGAATCCTATCGTATTCGGTCGTGAAAAATTCTTTACCCTCTGTGAAGAGGTTGGCATTTCTGGCGTTATTGCGCCGGATATGCCGTTTGAAGAAAAGGTGAACTTTGGAACAATTCTCATAAGCATGGTGTTGAAGTAGTATCCTTGATTGCCCCAACATCTGAAAATCGCATCGAAACGATCGCAAAAAGAAGCGGAAGGTTCTCGTGTATTGTGTATCGTCCTGGCGTTACTGGTATGCGTAGCGAAATCAAGACGGATATTAAATCCATCGTTGAAACCATTCGCAAATATACACAGATATTCCTGTAGCTGGCTTTCGGTAATTTCCAAGCCTGAACAAGCGGAAGCTATGGCTCGCGTGTATCCGATGGTGCTATCGTAGGTTCCGCTATTGTTAAAATCATTGCTGAACATGGGGAAAAATGCGCATCAAGCATTGTTTGATTTATGTACGTCTATGAAACAAGCCGTTTTAAAGGCTGGTGCATAATATAGCTGTTCCGTCGTTTGAGAAAAAAAGGATGTTTAATGATACGACAATTAGTAATTGATACAATAAAAGATAATATTATAGATCGGTATTGTGATTTTTCTGGCACTATTCTCAAAGCGCATTTTAAGGATTTGCTTCGTTGAACATTTGATTGTTGGTGTTTGTTTAGCCGTGCTAGGTTTACTGTCTCCTGTATAGTGCCCATTTATATATACAATAGGCATAGTTTTTGCGCTGTGGTTTATTCTGATTATGGCCTTACATTGCCTAATTTGGGTGCTATGGTACGTCGCTTACATGATACAAATAATAGGAATGGCTATTGCTATTAGGGTTTATTCCTATATAGGCATTCTAATCGTTATCGTATTATTGTCGCGAGGTACAAAGAAACATCCCATTATTGAAAGCTCAGTTGAATCCTTTGAAGAAATAGATTTATTTAGCGATAACGCGGTGGATAATCCACAAAACCTAGGTATATTAAGCAATGCATCTCATACATCATATGGGAAAATAAGTATTATTGTCGCTGTTTTTCTTACTATTGTTAGTTGGGGATTGGGATATATAGTTTTTCCTCTGCTGCAGATAAGGAAATCGATGCGTATTTACAGATGCAACCTTGCGTTTTTATGATTATGGCACAAAAGACATTAGGTAGTAGTACAGCTGTTGAATCT